>Ga0157363_1002476_pt1 | contig 16282 bp, 8 predicted proteins | sample AttsexASBM1_FD_111477 | JGI IMG/M metagenome (GOLD analysis project Ga0157363, IMG submission 111477) | Fungus gardens microbial communities from leaf cutter ant in Ribeirão Preto, State of São Paulo, Brazil - Atta sexdens ASBM1 | ecosystem: Host-associated > Fungi > Mycelium > Unclassified ... | reverse complement strand
CTCATCCACATGTGTTTTCCATAAGGCCACCATACTTCCTACATGTGCCCTGACGTCATACTCTTAATCTCCGCTGTACATGTGCACACCATGTGTACACCATGAGGAACTCATGTCCCTTGATGTCACTCCTAACCCTAACTCTGATCTAGACTCTTTCCGATCCTTCTAGACCCTAAGTCCTTCCAGACCGCTCTAGACTCTGCCACATGACTTCCAGGTCACGTGCCTATCTCCTAACCCTTTGTCCGTTGTAGACTAATAATTAACTACTGTCCTAACCCTAACCCTACCTAAAGTCTGTCCACACTCTCGTCTTATAACACTTATGAAGGACTAACTATAAAGACAGTGAGCTTATGAGCATAGTTAAGATACAAGTGAACATTCAGAATAGCTAGCGAGAATATAGGACAAGCCAAAACTTATGAGATAGCAAAGACTAAGAGAGAAAGATTAAGAGGAAGACAAGCTAGAAAGTGGCTCATGAGTAGAGGCAGCTAGTCAAAACTATGAAAAGGAAAGGAAATCAGTACTTGCAAGCAAACTGGGACAGTTAGGCCAGTACTGTGTTGTAAATTGGAGATATTTGTTAGAAGGTGCTAAATTTAAGTTTGAGGTCTAGATAGATCATAAGAATTCAGAATTTTTATAAAAGCACAGAAGTTGAATAGAAGATAAGCTTGCTAAGCATTATATTTGTTAAGATTCAATTTCACTTTGAAATATGTTCCAGAGACAAAAATAGGGAAGACAAATAGATTGAGTAGGAGACTAGACTAGAAGATTGGAATAGAGAACAATAATAATAATCAAAAATTAATAAAAGAAGAGTGGATTTGTAGTTTAGTAGAAGTAGTAGTAGAGAGACTAGAAGTAGATATAATTAAAAATAAGAATAGCTGGACAAAAGAATAAAGAGGTAGTTAATGTTGTGGTAACCACTAGTCACAAAGACTAATAGCATCACTAAGGTAAACTTAATAAAAAGTATTTTGTAGAGATCATAAGGGAACTTGATAAGAAGTTTCCAATGTATTTTTACACTATTTATACAAGTACACATAGTCCATGCTAATGATAAATAACCCTATCCTAATGTCCATACATCTGCCATGAGTGTACAATGTATATACTATGAGGTGAACATGGTATTAATATGTATTATGATATCATCTTTCTAGCCTCTTCTCCCAAAATCTAGGCCTATGACATCATTTCATATGATGCATCATGTGACCAAAGTCATATGCCTTTTCATTGTCCAAGAAAAAAATAAAAACAAAAAAAGAAATATAGATAAAAGAAAAGAAAAATGTTCAAGTCTAAGCATACTATATAATTAAAGTAGTAGAAAAGATGAAGAAAGCAGGGGTAAAGGTATTAAAAGGGGATGAGTGGCAGGTGGATAGGAGATTGTTATTGAAAGAGAAAAAGATGTACATACTAAAGAATGAGGTATTGAGAGTAGAGATTATCTGGTTACATTATGACATACTAGCAGCTGGACATGGAGAGAGATAGAAAACAACAGAGTTAATAACAAAGAATTATTGGTGGCTAGAATTGACAAAAGATGTGGGAAAATATATAAAGAGATGTGATTTATATCAGAGAATGAAAAATTGAATAAAAGTATTAGTAAAGAAGTTGATGGTAAATGAGATACTAGAGAAGCTGTGGATGCACTTGATAGTGAAATTTATTACTAAGTTACCATTAGTAACAGAGAAAGATATGATATTAGTTATATATGATAAGTTGCTAAAAATGGTATATTTTGTGGCAACAACAGAAGGAACATTGGTAAAAGGATTAGTGAGGCTGTTTAGAAATAATGTGTGGAAGTTGCATGGGTTACTGGTGTCAGGAGTACAGTATGAAGTACATATATAGTACCAGCCAGATGTCAAAGCTAAGCTTGACATTGTACACTTTTAGCGTAACTGGTTCAGTAGCTAGTCTGTTCCTAACATAAATGTCAGAATTGCAGAAAGTGGACTTAGCTTCTTTTCATCTCTTTTCTTCTTTCTATTTACTTTCCTATTTACTCTCCTTTTGTTCCATTCTTAGCATGTAGGACTAGGATTAGAGGCAGCATGAGTCACATGACATGAGGAGGATTCTAGAAGGATGACGTCATACCACATGGGAACCTCATGGCTAACACATGGTTGTTTAGGGTAGGTTAGAAATAGCTAGCACAGCCCCTGAGGGTTTAGTATATAAAGATAGACTATCCTGTACAGAGCTCTCCATCGAATTCTCTTGTGTCACCCCAATACCAGGTTACCTCTTAACCCAACTCTAAGGGCTTTGAGTTATAACAACTGGAGAGTGTGATCTCAGATAGAAGACTAAAGTTTGTAGTAGAGTTAATTAAAGAGCTGAATAAAATATTGGGAATTGAAACAAAGTTTTTGACATCTTTCTATCTACAAACAGATAACATATAAATTAGAAGTTGGAATAATATCTATCTTTAGTTTTTTATGGATCACTGACAAAAGAATTGACCAGAATAGCTAGTAACAGCAGAGTTTGCAGTAAACAATAAACTTTACTTAGCAACTAAATTTTTATTATTTATAGTAAATTATGATAGAGAAGTAAGGATGGGAGCAGATATTAGGAGAAAAGAAAAAGTAGAAAAGATGACAGAATTTGCAGAGAGAATGTAAAAGGTTTAGAAAGAAGTAGGAGTAGCATTGAGAAAAGCAAAGAAGAAGATTAAGTGATAAGCAGATAATAGAAAAAAAAAAGGTAAAGGAGTAGAAGAAGAGTAATAGAGTGATATTAAGTATAAAAGACTTGGTGTTTAAGGAAAAAATAGCAAAGAAGTTAATGGAAAGATATATAGAGCTCTACATAATAGAAGAAATTATATTAGCCAATGTAATCAAATTGAAACTACCAGTTTCTATAAGGATTTATCTAGTGGTAAATATTAGTAAGATTATGAGATATAGAAAACTGGTAAAAGGGCAAAAAGTAGAGGAAGTGAAACTGGCAGAAGTAGATAAAGTTGAAGAGTAGAAAGTAAATAAAATATTAAAGAAAAATAAGAGGAGTAATAAAGTACTTGGTGTAATAGGAAGAGTTTACAGTGTAGGTTACTAGATTATATACTTAGTTAGTATACCTAGAGTAGCTATCTGAAATGTAACTGATAAGCAAGTTACTCTGATTACTTGTAATTCTTGGATATCAAGAAAGTGATATCTATAGAGTTATCTTGGACTAACAAGAACATCTGAGATGAAGTAGATGGTTTTGATATATACCAGAAGATATTTTAGGAGTGTGAATAAGGATAGGTAATTATCCATGAGTAGAAATAAATGAGATCAGAATATGGGATGTGACACTTGTCAAATTCCATATCTTCTTTAGACTTTCATTCTTCAAGTATGGACTACACTTAATATATAGTAAATGTTAAAATAATTTTACTCTATAATAATTTTGCTTTATAATGTTGTCTATCTACTCTCTATAATTATGAGTTATATTTATTGTAGTATATAAGCTGCTAGTTGTTTATATTATGCTTTTAAATACTCTAGCTATTAAGAACTCTAATTTAATCAAAATCACACCTTTACTATAAAGAGATCTACTACTTTGTTTAAACTCAAGTCTCAAATACTACTAATGTCTGTTGTCAAGCCTATAGTCTTTTCCTCTTCCTATTTATAAACATTGAACACTATTACTAATCTTATAAAATTTATCAAGTTGATATTACTACTTTAGCTTCAAAAATCCTTTATATAATATCTTCAAGACAATTGTAATCTTCTTTCTTTAACTATCACCCAATATTTACATCCTTTTATTCTCTTCTAGTGCAGATCACACTCTATTTTAATTGACTTAAGGATCAAAACCTTTCTATTCCACATCAATCCCATAAAGTTTCAAATAACAATTCTTATAGTACTCAATAACTCAGAGTATGTGTAGTAGCAGTATTATTAAAAAAACTTCCTATATTTAAAAATGAGAGTTATCCTATATAGTTTCTTAGTCTGATAATTTACTTGGATTTGTACTATATGTCATAATTTATATCTCAAAGTGTTAAGATAAGAAAAGAATCTTATATAAGAATTATACAAGAAAACTTGATAAAGTTCTAGTTATAAAGTATTTATCTTATATATACTTGGCTAATAGTCAGTGCTATACTTAACCTAGCCTACCCTAAAGAATATGTATATTATATACTGTTAACATATAGTATGATATTATTGTTCTAAAATCTTCTACAATGTCCTATGTAACATATGATTGTATAACTATAACATATGATAGTTTGTGATGTTATGCTAAACTTTAATTCTAAGTTTGAAAAAAATAAAATAAATAAAAAAGAAAAAAGAAATGAGAAAATAAAAATAAAGTCTACTATCTTTAACTCTAACATTATATTTATCTCACTTCTGAAGTATAACTATATAACAAGTAAGCTAGGCATAATGTTTTTTATTGAAGTTAAGATTATTATTGTCAGATTTAAGGATGATTGTTTCTTTTCCATTTCTCTCCTATTATTTAAGTTTCTCTTACTTTTCTTTTAATTTCTTTCTCTTTCTTTTTCTTTTTCTTTTTCTAGGCTTAGTTAAAGGAAATGATGTGATGTTATTTGTGACTGCTGTGACAGTCACAAGATGGTCACACATGTCACAATCACATTCACAACATTATATAATACAAGAAAAGAGTAATATTATACATCTTATAATAAGATAACTCTTAAAATATATAACTTATAACATTTAGAATAGACAAGATATAAAGTGCACACAAACCATGCACTAGAGTAGACTTATCTATACTAGGAACTCTACTTAGTTCTCTTGTATTAACCAATACAAGATTACTCTTTTATATTAAGTTGTAATAGTTATTTACATAGTACTACTTTTGAGTTATTTTTTCTCCATATTTACTAAGTTGCATCTTCTGTCCCATATTTCATACTATATTTGCAGATATTATCAGCAAGTATAAATTGTCCCTAATATTAAGGTGATTCATACTTACTAGAATTATTTACAAGTAGTACAAAAAACAGAATGGGTAATATGTCAAGATGGAAGATAGAGTTAGAAGAGAGTTAGAAGTAATACTATATGGATAGGATAATCTTGGCTTCAACAGAAGATGTTGTACCTAGCTAATAATGACCCTAATTAGATTGATGTACTAGATACAAAAAGACTCTTACTCTCCCAGTATCAATCATAACTTAGTAACCTTTCCAATCTATAGACTTCTTAACCAAGGTCCTTGGAAAAATAGATATTAACCTTATACTTACAATAAACCCACACTCTTAGTAGTTAGAACTCAGATACCAGATATTTTTAATAGAACAAACTCAGAAAAGCTAAATAACTTCCTACTCTAGTACTGACTCTACTTCTACACAAATTCTATGTAATTTACCACTGTTAGGCATAGTTCACACCAGAGGTGAAAGTCTACAAGATTGGCTCAGAGATGTGTGGACTTGTTGAATAATCTTGGCTTCAGCTTATATGCTACACTATCTGTTTACTGCATGGTTGCAACTTCAGATGGAAGGAAAAAGTCCAATATGGGAGTGAGTACTGATTGGTGTGTCACTATTAAACACTGGAGATTGAGTTCAATAAGAATTTTCTTTGTTGATTATCAGACTAGCAAATTACAGTATAACTACTAGTCTTATATACAAAGAGATAATATAAAAGATGCTTGGGGTTTCAGTGGTGGAATACTGACAGAAGTATGACTCTGCCATAGAAGACCAAGTCGAATAGGAGTACTTCTGTCATGGAAGACAGAATATCTGAATAGTTGCATCACCACCATATAAATGTGTTGTAAGAAAGATGGCCACTATGGAAGGTAGGCTTGTATAGTAAATATTGGGAAAGTAGTATCACTGTGGGGATATATTTCCTGGATAGGTGGACTTGGCATATGACAACCACTAATACTATAAAGATAAACTTTACAATGATTTATTTAACAGAAATGGCATAATACTAGTTTGAAATTAGATTAAACTAGAAATAATAGAGAATTTACCAAGATTGGCTCAAAAACTTGTCACAATTTATAGAAGAGCTGTGCTACTATTTTGGCTTATTTGACCCCATTAGAGATGTTGCTATTATGCTTAACAACCTGCAAATAAGATCTTGTAATAAAATTACTATCTATAACATCAAATTTATGAAGTATATATCCCAATTGGGCTAGAGAGATAATGTTCTGTACTATTAATATTATTAAGGTTTTCCAAACCAGATATAGGATCTGTTATGACCTTAGACTTGGCTCAGGTTGCAACTTAGACAAAAACTTGAGTAAGAATGGGAAATGAGTCAATTGATAAAGTGTAAGGATATAGAATAGTATCCACAGCTATATATATCTAATAACTATAAGTAATACATGAGGTGTTCTTATGGAAAAAGTAAGGAAAACATGATGAAGCCTTCACTACTATATGAAGTGCTGACTGATAAAATATAAGGGAACAACAAGGCACAGTGAATAATGAGTCATAGATGAAACAAATCCTAACATATGTTGTTTATGAAGCAAGCACCTGTAAGACATGAGGTATCAATCATAACAATACCCCAATTTTAGAATTCATATTCTTATGAATTCAATCTAAGAATGCTAAATCTCCTACCACATAAGACATAACTAGCTTCTTGGTAGGTTCTATGATGATTTCTCCTTGTAATGTTAATACAATGAAGAAGAGTTTATGTACAGCCCTCCTGAATACATCTCAATTGGAAATCCTTATCTGGTTGTATCTGAGTTATGTATAATGAGGTAGTGAGAGGAATGAAAATGAGGTAGTGAGGTAGTGGGAGAAATGGAATTGTTTTTGTTGGTAATTGGAGTGTTTTCAAAGCTTTTTAACTTCTTCTTGTATGAAGATGGGTTTGGGTGTTTTGGGTTTATTAGATTCTAATGATACATTATATAGTTTATATCAAAATACTTCTTTATCTTGAATTACATCTTCTTTCTGCTCTACTTTGTTAATGACCATTGGTTATAGAGTGTCAGGCATGATTCACACTGGGAGATGAAAGTCTGTGGAGTTAGCTCAGAATTGCACAGAGTGTGTAAACTCTGTAGTAGAGCTTGGTGATGCAAACTTGTAGAACAACCTTGGCTTCAGCTTATATGCTGTACTGCTTATCTACTGTGTAGTCACAACTTCAGAGAAGTAAGTGAAGTCTGAAATTGAGATGAGTGCTGATTTGGTGTATTGTTACAAACTCAAAACCTTAGAGTTGGTTAAGAGAATGAATCTTGTATTGGGTTAACACAAGAGAACTCGATAGAGAACTCTGTACAAGACTATCTACCTTATATACTAATACCTAATGGTTTGTGCAAGCTATTTCTAGCCTACCCTAAATGACCATGTGTTTTACACATTATATGATGTCATCCTTCTAGAACCTTCTACATTCTTTTATATGTCATGTGACTGTGACCATGTCATCTGATGTGACCTGCTGTGTGATAGTGTGGTCTTGTCACTCTAACCCTAACCCTAGTTCTAAAAATAGAATAAAGGAAAATAAATTGAAAAGAAAATAAAAATGAGCAAAGAAAATAAGAAAAGTTTAAGTCCACTTCTTTCGTTCTTGACATGTATTGCTGTTGAACACTGGAAATTGAGTTCAATAAGAATTATCTTTGTTAATTATCAGACTAACAAATTAAAGTGTAATTACTAGTCTTATATACAAGTTGGATAATTAGGAGATACTTGGAGGTCTCAGTATACAGCCCTAAGTGGAGGTTTTAGCAGTGAAATACTAAAAAGAAGTTGAATAGATGGATAAGAGGACTCTGCTATGAAAGACCAAGTACAATAAGAATATCTCCATTATGGAAGACTGAATACCTGAGTTATAATTGCTGCATTACTGCCATGGGGATGTATCTCTAGAACAGTTAGACTTGACATATGACAATATGCTTGGATAGTATGTAACAAGGGAACAATATTAGTATCAGGAATCAAGAAAAGTTCTAAATACTAAACCTTATACTATATAACAAACTTTTTTAGAAAATTTAGTGAGTAGATTGCAAAGCTTCTTAAAAGCCTCCAATAACACTATTTATTCTAGGTAATGCATTCTAAAGATATCTCTCAAGTTAAACCTTATAACTGATGATACCAACTAATACAGTCTTTCCTAGGCTGCTAGAACTCTCAGAAACCTGTCTGAAAGTGATAGAAGATATTAATAATGCTCACTCAAGAAAATAGCAAATAAACTACTCATAAGTAGGGGAATTTGGATAGGAGTTCTCTCTGTTACTTCCTTCTACTTGTGGCTTATTTATTAGTCTAAAGATATAGAGAATAGACATAGAGAATAGAGATAAAAACCATAAGGAAAACTGCTGAAGTCTCACAAGTACATAATTTTCTCTCTATTTGTAAGCCAAAATCAATCTAATAGTCTTTTTCTACTTGTGAGTACTGATTCTGTTCCTCTCTAGTTGTTTCTACTAGTTACTCTTACTTGTAAGTCTATTCTCAACTCCTCTGGCTTCCAATCTATCATGTTTCTGTCTTATTCTATCATCTGAACATCTATAGCTATACTAATCATACTTGTAAGTGCTCATACTTCATAGCTAATCTTTTGTGGATATGGTGGTGTTGCTTTCTAGTATAGTTCTAGTGTTCCTATTTTTTTTACAAGTGGGTAACATCACTTTCTCTATAATTCCCTAAAGAACAATATTATGACATATTTCTGTTATCACTAAGTGGTCTCTGTATATATGCAAGCTTAAGTATCAGATAGCTAGGCATTTCACAGTAAGTCTGTTCTAATAGACTCCAAGTCTCAAGTCTAGTTTGTTTAATAGCTATTATACTATCTCCCAAGTAGATACTGACTCAAGGGAGTTTGAGATATTATCTAGAAGCATAAAGTCTTTTCACTAATAGTTTAAAAGAGGTTTTAAAATACTTATAAGAGTATGTTCTTTTGTAAAAAAGGATTTTCTGGCATAATACTAGCTTAGTATACAAGCAAAGATTGCAAGTACTAATATACTAACTAATATATATCTGCAGCCACTAATAATTCTGAGATACTAGCTTTAGAGTTTTCTATTTACCTAGATATCCAGCTATATAGTAGACCTTTTTTCTCACACTATTTCAAAGAGCATATCAACTTTACTGCAGACTGTTTGAATTTTCTTACTATCCTTACCACTAGTTCTTCTTGTCCACTAACTCAGTTTTCACATTTAATATTTTCTAGGAGATTCTTTTCTACATTCTTTATTGCTACTCTTTCCAATACTCAAACCATTATAAGCTTTAACAAGAAGACTTGATACTTCTAGATAATGTCTTGGGCTTCCTCAAGTGGAAAATAACTTAAGAAACAGTGTGGTAGCTGTTAATCAAACTAAATCTCAGAAAACATGGTCTTTAGGAATATGAGATACGATAGTATAATTGGGATCACTACAAACATTTGGACAATAGGATAAAGCTGAAACATAACTGATTAGGAGCCAGAAAATGTAAGGGGTCTTGCTCATCTGAGACCTTTCTCTTTTGTATTTTACAGCTGATCTATGTTCTGGAATCTTTTCTGGCATTTATACTCATCCACTCATTCACTTTTCTATACTCTGGACCTCTTTGAGCTGTATACAAATATTCCTAACTATTTAGATATGTTATTTAACTCCTCTTTCCTGTATTCCCTTACTTTTCTATAATGCTCTGTAGTCTTCTGTAGTCTGCTATTGTCGTCTACTCATCTGCTTTTCCATATTCTGGAAGCACTTGCTAGGCACTTTGGCTCTCTTTCAATTTGGTCTCTCTATTCTGAACTGTTCCTAATTACTTAAGTATTATTATTCTCTTCTTATGTAAATAGAATTCTGACACATGAGAATGGACCTTGTTGTGGCAACCACTAATCACAAAGACTAATAGTAGCACAAGAAGTAAATCTTTTAGTAAGATATTATTGTGGGGATCACAAGAGAACTCAATAAGAAGTCTCTGCTGTATTCCTATACTATTTATACAAAAGTCTCATGGTCCATGCTAGCAATAAATAACTCTACCCTAAATCCCATGTATCAGCCATGAGGTTAACATGCTGTTAAACATGTTTCTTGATGTTATCCTTCTCTATCCTTCTTACCTCTTCCATCAGAGTCTAGGCCTATGATTTAACATTATATGATGTGTCATGTGACTGTGGTCACATGCCTCTTCATCATCAAATAATAGAAGAAAAAGAAAAGAAAATTCAGAAGAAAAAAATATTAAATCAAGAAAAATAGATAAAAGAAAAAAATGTTAGTGTTTAAGTGCACCATAACAGACCTGTTATTATATAGAGTAGTCACCACCTTCAAGGATCCTCATTCTGTTCTCTTAGAATTTTCTGGAGGTAAGTGTATAGTTGGACAATGAACTTAGGATTTCCTAGAGATTTGAAGTATACTACTCTTCCATCTAGTTACTCTAACAGAAGAGTCAGAAATGGGCTCACAAGTAGAAAAAGACTAGTAGGCTAGTGTCAGGTAGAGAATAGAGAGAAGACTATATGTTTTCAAGATCTTAGAAGATCTTTTTAACTGTTTAGATATTATTCTATAGTTTCATTTCATGTATTTTTATACTAATATATAAGTTACAAGTAGAGGGGAGCAAGAGAGAACCCCCATCTGAAATCCCCTACTTGTAAGTGGTTTAATTGCTATTTCTCAGGCAAGTATTGTTAGTATCTAACTTTTACTTTTAGACAAGTTTTGGAGAGTCTTAGCAGTCTGGAAAAGGCTGATGAGATAAATATCGGTTGGTATTATCAGTTGTAAGGTTCAACTTGAGAGATGCCTTCAAAATGCATCACCTGGGATAGATAGTATTATTAAAGGCTTTTAAAAAGCTTTGTAATCTATTCACTAGATTTTCCAAGAAAGTTTGTTACACAATGTAAGATTCATTATTTAGGAGTGTGTTAACAAGAAAAAGCATTTGCAAGTAGATGTTATTTATATATTCTTTTTGATATCTTTCTTAACAATATTCTTTTACATTTATGAGAGTCTTTTCAAAGATTTTATGTGTTTTCTTTAGCATATAGTTAAGGATTAGTACTATATAGTTCTTGTTGTACCCTAGTATAATCTCTTTTCTACTTGATCTCTGTTACTGCAAGAAACTCTGGCTTCAGCAGTATCACATCTTGGTTATCCTAAGATCTAGTGCTATGATTGATTTACTGTGAAAGTATGTTAGGATTTCTCATAGACCTATCAGGACAATAATATAGTACTTGAGATTCTTATAGTTTATTCAAATCTTGACTAGGGCTAGGGTTTCTTTTAGAAAGTGATACCATTCCTCTAGCATATATATATAATTACAAGCATCTTCTTATTGTATATTTTATAGTTGTACTTTACTGAGAATAGAAACTTATTAAGAAAAGTGACTAAATGCTATTCTTTAGAGACCTATGATAGCATTGCTTCTGTTATGAAGTCAGAGCTGTCAGTTTCAATGTAAAAAGAAAAAAAGATGTTTAGAGAGATTAGTATAAGAGCTGTAATAATAGTTTCCTTGAGTGCCTTAAAGACTACTTGCTAAGAAGGGCTTCAGATTCACATATTCTTACCACTAGTAATGTCAAAAATTGGTCTAGTTATGTCAGAAAAGTCTTGGATAAACCTTTGGAAAAAGTTGGTAAAGCTAAGAAATATCTACAACTCCATATAATTTGCTAGTATGGGCTAATTACAAATTCTGGCTATTTTGACAGGATCCATTTCAACTTGATTCTCTGAGATGACTAGACTTAGATACTCAATGATATATTTAGCTAAAATATTTAAAACTCTATGAACTATCCTATGGTGTTTAGCTAATGTCTGAATCTGGAAGATGATAGGGCTATTTGTCATATTAAAGAACATTATTAGAGGTTCAAAAAGGCTGGCTTTGTATGTGAAGTATTATACACCTTGAAGCTGAATAGCAAGTTTAGAGATCAAGGGAAATAGATACTTGTTTTTAATTATGAGCATATTAAAGTTTTTGTAATTTTGTACCAATTGGAGAGATCTATTCTTTTTTGATAAAAAATACTAGTGCAGCTATGGAAAACTTTGAAGATTTGATCTGACCAGTTCAGAGGTTTTCTGTAATGAGTCTGTCTAGTTCAAATTATTCTACTGATAATAGAAAGTATATTTTAGACAATTTAGAATTTGTATTGAAGATTAGTTTGATAGCATAATTCCATTTGTGGTAGTCAGAGAGGGTATCAAAATCTTCCTTTGCAAAGACAGACTCAAACTGTTGTATGTATAGGAAAAGTATAAAGATTTTAGTATAGAGATTTTTTTCTAGATATAGTTTTTATGGGAAACTTTAGAAAAGTACTAAGAGGAGATAGTTGTTTGAGCTGTAAACAATAGACTTTATTTATTAAATAAATGAAGTTCACTTCTTGTGATCTTGACATAGGTTAGATAATAACAATAATCCAGCTTTTTTATACTATGTCAGAAACTGCCAGAGATTCTCTTTATCTTTAGAGTTTTCTATCTACTCTGAAAAAAAACTAGACTAACAGGTCTCTAGAGCTTGTATTCACTGTTTCTCAGCCTTTCAAACATATTAGCAACCTGAACAATATACTAGGTACCTTGTCATAATGACTTCTCTTTTCTGCCAGTTTGTTATAACTTGGGTCTTAAAGTTTAAGACAAAAGTATACTCTTATATTGAGTAACATAAGAGAACTTGATAAAGTTCTAAGTACAAAATATTCTACCTTATATACTGCAGACTGTAATTTGTGTGTATACTATAACTAACCTACTCTAAAGTCTATATGATCTCTATAAGATCAACATGTTGTTATAATATTATCTATTTTAGAACCTTCCATAATCTTCTCTATGTCATGTGATCATGTGACATGTGACAATTACATATGTGACCACATTGTGACATGTGTAACTATCATGCATAATATTATATCACATCCTTTGTCTAGATCCAAAATAAAGAAAAGTAAAGTAAAATTAAAAATAAAATAAAAGGAAAAACAGAAAATAAAAATAAAAAAGAAAGAAAATAAATAAAAACCAAGTTCATTTTTCACAACTCCAATATCACCCTCTCTTTAAGATTTCTTCTTTAAAGAAACTTAGTTTAACTTTTTCTTCTTCTTCTTCTTCTATCTTGCTCAATTTTCTTTAATTTTTTTGAATATTTAACCTCAAATTTTCCATTATCCCATCCAAACAAAATTTCTGCTATATACTTCTCTGGTAACTCACTCCTTCTAAACTCTTCTGTATTTAGATTTAATTTCACTTTTTATAAGTTTTTGTTTCTTCTTACTCACTCTTGTTATCTAATCTCAGTACTCATTCTTCCTTCAAACTCAGCTACTGTTTTCTTTACATTTTATAAAAGAAAAGTATGAAAAATGATAAAGTATTTAGTATATTGGAAAAAGTTTACTGTAGAAAATGATATATAAGGAAAGGAGGAGGATTTATTTAAGATTTTCTCAACTTTCCATTCTTCTACTCTATCAGCTTTAACTGGTTTTGGTTCCTCCAATCTTTATTGGTTTCCTATACCTTACTACTCTACTAATGCTCACCACTAGATGAATCCTCATAAAGATTGGCAGCTTTAGTTTTACTGCATTCTTTAATATTACTTTTTCAACTATATATATATATATGACCTTACATATCTCTCTGTCAACTTTTTAACTGATCTCTCTTTAAATACCAAGTCTTTTGTACTCAACATCACTTTCTTAGTACTACTCTAGTTTTTTCTTAAACTTTTCTTATTCTCTCTGCAAACTCTATTGCTTTTTTTACTTTTTCTTTTCTCCTAATATTTTCTCTCATTCTCAATTCTCTCTTTCATAATTTACTATAAAAGGCAATACTTTTATTGCTAAATAAACTTTGTTTTTCACTGCAAAATTTGCCATCACTAACCACTCTGTCCAATCTCTCTGTCTATACTTTGTAAAGAATCTCAATTACTGTTCCAACTTTTAGTTTATTAATTCTATCTACTCATCTGTCTGTGGGTGAAATGCTATTAATAATCTCATCTCTATTTCTGATATCTTATTTAACTCTCTTATCAATTCTACTATAAACTATGGTTTCCTATTACTAACCACATACTTTGGTAACCTATACAACTTTCACACATTATTTCTCAACAATCTTGTTAAACCTTCTACTAGTGTTTTCTCTATGGTTACTATAAAATATGCTATTTTTGGCAACATATCATACACAACTAATATTACATTCTTTTCTATTACCAATATGTTACATACTCTCTGATATCCACATTCTTCTAGTGCAGATAACACTCTATTTACAACTGCCATCAATCTGAGGATCAAAAGATCTTGCATTTCTCAATCAAATTCATAAAGTTCAAATAACAATCCCTGTAGTAAATAACTATCCAGAATATACACAGCAATAGAATATTATTAGACTGTCACTTCTATATTTAAGGACATAGCTACTATGTATCATTCTTTAGTCTAATAATCAACTTGAACTGTGCCACACTTGCACCTTATCATCTGAACTCTTCATTATCCAAAAATTATGACCATGTAATATATAGGCTAGACACAATATCATTTGTTGAAGCCAAAGTTGTCTTATTCACATAGTATTGCTTTTGGCACTTTTCTTACAACTTAGCTTACTAAGTCCTTCTTTTGCCCTATCTTCTATACTGTCAAGACAACAGAAAGTGGACTTAGTTTTTTATTATTTTCTTTCTCATTTTTATTTTTCATCTTTTCTATTTTTAGAACTCTGGGGTTAGGGTTAGAAGTAATCAATCACATCAGTCATATTTGATGGTGTGGTCACAACATTGATCACGGAACTTGAGAGAAAGTCGTAAAAGGTTCTAGAACAAGTGACGTCATACAACATAGATACCACATGTTGATCTCATGTACTACACATGGTTGTTTAGGGTAGGGTGTACAGTAGTTAGCACAGACCATCAGTAGTAGTATATAAGGTAGACCAGTTTGTAAAGAGATCTCTATCGAGTTCTCTTGTGTTTACTCTAATACAAGAGTTTGTTCTTTTATCCCACTCTAAGAATTTAAGTTCATAACATATACTACTATTGTGGATAACTCAGTGAGTGTGATTTGTCTTTAGTATAATAGCAACTTAGCAATAAAGCTACTATTAATAACTTTTCTGGTATCTCATTTGTTATTAAGTTCTCTACTGGTGTCTCTGTCCTATTTTATCTTCTGATACAAATTATATTTTTCTATATATTATATTCTTTGTGTTATAACTTAAGACTTATAGAGTGAAGTTAGAAAAAGAACCTTGTATTAAAGTTAACATAAGAGAACTTAATAGAGTTCCAAGTACAAAGTGTCTATCTTATATATACTTAGCTAATAGTCTATACTACACTAAACCTAGTCTATTTTAAAGGATAATATCATTATATTAGAACTTTCTATATTCTTCCGTGTAATATGTGATTGTGTGACTGTGACATATGACAGATGTGTGACACCATGTCACATCATATGATGGTTTGTGATAGTCAATAATATCATACTAACTCTAGCTACTGGAAAATTATAGTAAAATTAGATAACTTTTAATCTCAACTCTTTATCTTTTAGTATATGTAACTTTCTCTCTTTCAACACTAAGTCTCCCTCTATTTTCCACTTATCATCTCTTAATGTTCTCACTTCTGTTTTTTTCATTGTTTCAACTATTTTTACCACTTTCTTATTTTTTTCTCTTGTTCTTTTTCTACAACATTGTTTCTGGTCTCTTTACCACTATGTCCATTATTACACTAATCCATTCCTCTTTCATAAACTTCTGATTTTCATTATTGTTTTCTATTCCTGCTTTTAAATCTAGCCTCTTACTCAATTCATCTGCTTTTTCCATTTTAACTCTTAGTACATACTTCAAAGTGAAATCAAATCCAGACAAATACAAGGTCTATCTAGCCTGTCTCCAATTCAACTTCTGCATCTTCATAAAATACTCCAAATTCTTATGGTCTATCTAGACCTCAAACTTGAATTTAGTGCTTTCTGTTATGAACATTCAGACACTAATAATTTTTATTTTATTTTATTTTATTTTTCTGATTTTACTTTTCTTTTTCTTTTATTTTCCT
>Ga0157363_1002475_pt1 | contig 16283 bp, 10 predicted proteins | sample AttsexASBM1_FD_111477 | JGI IMG/M metagenome (GOLD analysis project Ga0157363, IMG submission 111477) | Fungus gardens microbial communities from leaf cutter ant in Ribeirão Preto, State of São Paulo, Brazil - Atta sexdens ASBM1 | ecosystem: Host-associated > Fungi > Mycelium > Unclassified ... | reverse complement strand
TTTTTTTTTCTCTTTTGTTTTTTTTTTTTTTTTTTTTTTTTTTTTTTTTTTTTTTTTTTTTTTAAGCAAAACTGGCGATATCGCTCGTAGTGTTCAGAGAGTGGTATTGGTATCGTACTTTGCGAATGAACAAAATGCATATCTAATCAGATATACAAAGCAATTTTCCGTAATGACTTATTAGTATCAATTTTTGACATTGTTAAACATATGCCTATGATACACGTCATCGTATTTATTGAGTTATCAATAACAAAGATTGAAAAATATATTGAAGAAATAGGGTCAATAAATTTATGATGTTTATTTAAATATGATGAATTGCAAATTAATGGGCGACAACAAAGTGATAACCCTTATCGAAATATATTATCGAGAATTCGACTGGATGCAACTGTTTTAAATACGATAAAAATACAATTTACAGAGGCTATTGTATATACAGAGCTATTTGTGATGATCGATTACGAGAATTATGTAATTATTTGGAAAAATGCCATTGGAAGCAGTTTGTTTACTTTCAACTTGTGCATTATGTGATACTTTGAACATTGCAATGTTAAATCGAATTTCTTCGGACAGAGTAGGACTTATTGCTCAAGATATAACAGATTGTATAAGTAAGAATGATGTAGACAGTTCTCGAACAGCTGACTTAGCGAAAATTATAATTGTAAAACTAGGCGCACGTGTAATGATTAGAAGAAATATCGATGTTACTTTAGATCTTGTAAATGATATAATTGATACATTTACATTCGTATGAAAATAAAAATAATGCTTTCAGAAATAGAACTTGTATTAGAACGTATTAGCGTTAAGTTTGAAGTAATGGCATATGTTAAGAAAACAATTTCCAATATATACTTAAGTTACGGTATGACTATTCATAAAAGAATTGAGTTTGAAACATGCTATTGTAGAAGCTAGAAATTATATATCCAGTTGTAAACAAGTATACGTTGCTCTTTCAAGTAACTACTTTAAATGAACTATATCTTATAAATTATGATCCTTTATCTGTGAAAGCAAATGAATTTAGTTAGAATAGAATGTTATTACATAAAAACTGGAGTTTCTAATAATTGGAATGTGTAATAATAGAATGTTTTGAAAAGCATATTTTTTTTTAATATAAAAAAATCCCATAAGAAATATTTATTATTTGTTGAAAAACAAAAAAAGTTAATAAAAATTTGTTAAATTATTGTCAACAAAATTCATAGATAAAATATTTCATTGGGCACATATTTTTCATAACTTTGACACGCTTTATTGCGATCGACACATTCGCTTTTGGTAATCATCCGGTTCCCCATCCAAGAAATTTGATATAACCGATGAAATCAAAACCATACGTTAATTGAGTGAAAATTGTCAGCGAGAGAAAAGCGAATGGCGGGAGGAGTGGAAGGGAAGGTGGATGAAACGGAGACGAGATCGAAAGCTCATATAAGAAAGGATAGCCGAGGATATAGCGGGGAGGGAGAAGGGGGAGGAGGAGGGGGTTGCGCTCGGAGTTTGACACAGTCAGAGCCCGGCGTTGCCTGGCAACCTTTAAGGGTGGAAATCCACATTGGCGTAGGGTGTATACCTGTGACGAAATTTATGCGGTATCCCTATTCGTTCTGTGGGTCCCACTTTCCTTTTCTCTCCATCTTGTACCTTTCCCCCATAAAAGACACGTGGAAAGAATCCTCGTGAATGAACCCACAGCTGTGATCGACTCGGGATTGAATACAATGAAATTGGATATTTATTCACGAGACGTTTAACGATGCCGCTTATTGTCGCAATGTGCGTTTCGCACATCGCAAATTAACGAGAAGACAGCAATTTTCCTCAATGAAGAGACCGAACTCGAATTGCACTCGAATCGTCTCTTCCACCCCCGATGTGTTTTATATCCCTGGAGCGGAGATAATGACACTCCATTTGAATTCAATGTCATGATTTAATCTATTCATATCTCAGAATATTATTCCCCCTTGATCTCTTTTTGCAATTACTCACGGCGAGATATCTTCCCCGGAGTAATCTTTATTAAGGTGATCATACGTAGTTAAACGCGCGGTACGTTCTCATTCATCTTTTCTTCTGAGAAGCCCATTTAAATTATATCTTATCATCTCGAAGTATTTTACATGTTTATAAATCACCGCGAGTTGTGTATCACGTGAGAATTTAATTACTGATCGTTTGTCGAGTATATTGCCTTTTTGTATCTATCAGATTCGATTTAATTATTTCGAGTTTATTGCAATAACGGAAGAGCGTATTTTTGTTTCTCTAATACGTTCTTCGTGTTTCCACACTTATGGAACGATGTTGCAACCCTCGTGGAAAATTTTGTGCGATCAAAATATAGCGCATACACGGAGAGAATTTTTTCTTAGAATTTACCCTGAAAATATGACAGTTGTGGCACAACATTGTATTTCGAAGAATTGTAATGTAAATCTCTTTCATTCATTAATAAAACTACAATAAAGTATAAAATAAGTTTGATCAATTTTACTAACGTGCATGGTAAATATCTTTAAAATATTGTATTGTATTACAACTATCATATTTTCAGGATAAATTTTAAAAGAAAATTCTCTCCGCATACTTATATATTTACTATATGATAAAAAATACGTAAATATAATATAAACAATATGTGTAAAAATTACACAGTTCGTAGTAGAAACATATAAATTGTGCGTTTTTTATCTCTAATTATATAAATATATCTTCATCTAGACGGAAAAAATTACATAATATATTTCATATATGTAAATTTTATACAAATTTTTATAATATTATTTGACGTAATAGTAATATATCACACATATTTGCATCTTTATTTATGTTTCTTTGTTTATGTTTATCAATAACATAGCTTAAGAAAAATCATACATAATTCATTTTCAAATTAGTATATAAATACTTCTGTAAAATTTAAATCGTAAATTTACCTTTGCAAATTGTTTTTCTTCATTCTTCGTGTTTCCAATCTTGTGGAACATTGCAACCTCTATGGAAAATTTTATATGACCAAAATGTAATGTATATTTATTACACTACAAAAAGTATGTAAAAATTTTTAATTACTATAAAGAAGAATAATTTTATTTATAAATTATGACTTTACGTGTAATTATACACCTTTAATAGAGAGTCTCAAAATTACCACTATAATTGTTGTAATTTTACCTGCAATTTTTTTTATAATATATGCATTAGAGATCGATATACATAAGTATAAAAAGATATCTTACGATGGCTTCCTTCTTTAGTCTAACGTGGATCATTTTTAATCCTTAGTCGCCGTAGTCGCTTTAACTCTCGCTTTAATCGCAAACTCACGCGACGTACCGGCTTTCTTCCAGACAACATATCACGATAAAAAATATCTACCAGGTAAAGAACTTTATAAAGACTTAACTGGATTTCTATACAAATCATAACTCGCTTTTGTAAGCTAACATGGCAGCTGCGACGCGATTATCTTTCTTGATGTCGTTAGCACAAATAATTTTATGATTCTCCCGACTGGGTACAAATAATATAACTAAATTTAACGACGTTATATGATTATATTAACGAGCATTCAGTCATTTGATTGTAACGCGGTAGGAGACATAATAACCGATTCTTGCAACTTGTTGCGTGTAATTTTGCTGTAGGAAGCGGAAACTGCGTGCTCCCGCATAATCCTTTAAATTACCATCTACATAATACCGGGATTATCTGATAATTTCGCGAGATACTTATATAATTTCACCCGATGATCGACGAGATGCTTAATGTCCGCGATGTTTATACGCGTAATTCTCTTCGTTTTGGAAAATAAATACTCGCGTCGTACGAATTAACGAAATATTACGAAACATTAATTAATAATCGCGAACGAGCCGTTCTTTCATCTTAATTAATGTAATCTAATTTCGCACGGCTATCTTTTTCAGTCGAGTGATTCTGGAGGTTTCCGTGCACGCAGAAGATCACCTCAGGCGATCGCGATGGCTACACTATCTTTGCGCATCTCCATACCGGAAAAGAATGCCACCAAGATGATGCAGTTCGATCCCAGCACATCAGTGTACGATGCCTGTCGTATTATCAGAGAAAAACTTGCCGAGGCCAGCAACATGGGTCAACGTAAGCGTTCGATATTTTATTCGGCTGCATCTAATTAGATTTATCGAGTACTTTTTTTAATATATTTTAATATATTCCAAATATATTTCAGTATATTACAAAAAAAAAGCAATATTTTTCGATGAAACACATTAACCCTTGTATGATACTTATGAATTCAATGTATTCTATGCGATTTTTTACATTGTTGTAACTTTTTTATAATATAATTTGAAAACCCGAATTGAGATTGAAAAAAAACTTTAACTGTCCATTTGATAAGCCTGCAAGGGTATTTTCTTTTTGCATTATTCTCCATATGAGAACGCATGATAGTTCAAAGAGAGTACTTGGGACCCTCTTTAAACTTTACGGCGTTCTTTATTTTTTATTAAATATATTTAATAAACTTTTATTGAATTTCAGATAGTATAAAAATAAGTACACGAAAATGTAAAACTAAAATAATTATATTTCAATGTATAAATATAATAAATAGAAATTTTATAATTTCTGTCAGTCTTCAGAGATCGCTCGGCCGGATTTATTGCTTTAGAGCGAATGTTGCATTCTCTAAACTAAATTCTAATAAACTGAATTATACATACTATAATAATATTTATATATGTACAATTCTTTATCTATTTATATTATTATTCTTTTATATTGTTCAAATAATAAAATTTTATTTATTAATTGTAAATTTAAAATATTGTATATAGATTCTTCAAAAATGTCGATTTTTAGTAGTTCAAATAATTATACTTTTTTTGAGTGATTCATATCGTACTATTTTTTTTTTGTTCATCAAAGGATCAATTTAAAAAATCCCATGGATTTTTGCTTGAATATTAAATTTAAAAATTTGAGAATTTTTTAAATTTAAGTAATCATTTTTTGCGAATTTTTTCAATAAAATTTTTTTGAAGCATTGTAATTAATTAAAAATAAAATATTATTTATTTGATTCATATTTATCTGCCTTTGTCCGACTTCGAAGTATAAATTTCACATGGTTTGAACTAAAAAAATATATATTCAGTTCAGAGATATAGCGTGACAAAGTTGCAGGATTTTACAAATCTTAATTGTTAACGGGAAAGTAATCAAAAATAACCATATCATATTAGGATTAAATTTCATTTCATTAAATTTTTTTATTACTGATAGTATTATTATGGATACAGATAAAATATTGCGGAAATGTATCTCATTAGCCAACTAATTCTATAAAAAGAAAAAGAATATTTAAAGGTTTAATTTTTATACAGTATTATATTAAAAAGTTTAATTTATACAGTATTATAAATGCATTGCTAACTATTTTGGACAACCTATTTTGAATTATCTATTTTGAACAAATCATCGATTGATTTGTTTAAATACTTTATTTGTTTAAATACTTTAAATACTTTATTAATTGGCTTCATCATTTTAACATGGATTTTATTTATGTGCTCTATAATAGTTCGTAAATATACTAATTTATATATCTTGATTTAATTGTTTGTAATTTAAAATTGAAGAATGTTTGGAAAATCGACTGATACAAGTTGGTTATCAGAGCGTAAAAATAATTTTTAAATAATGAAATTTAATTTACATATATAATAATGAAATTTGATTTACATTTAGACGTTTCGATTCTTTCTTTGAACCATCTTCAGTATAAAATGAATGTTGCACAAGATAATGATCGCAATTACACAGTCAATGTTGAGGAGGACCTTTTCTTCATTATTTGAGAATTAGTTTTACTTTTCGATAATCGCGTATGATTCATTTTTCTAACATTTGTCAATTTCGCGATTCCAAAAATTATACTATTAAAACTGAAAATGATAAAAACGGCCGAAATGTTTATTAATGTGAATTATTGTCTTTATTAATTTATTGTTAATATGAAGAAATAAATTCATGTAATTTGTCATATTATGATATTAAATTTATGACTTGACCTTCTGATTCTAAAAGCGTTTGTTATTTTTTTATTTATTTTTTATTTAGAGTTCTTAATTTATTTACAACATTTAAAGAATTATATGTTGAAATTTAATTTACTCTGAAAAATACTGTCTCAATAAATATAACTAATATAAATTAAATTGTATTTTATTTATTATATTATTTATATATATTTACTGCATTACTGTGTAACACATTTATATTTTCATTAGTCTCTTTATCCTCGTTTATGAATTATGTAAGCCGATTTTTTTTAAATATATATTTAATTTATTTCTAAAATGTATACGATAAAATATTATGCAGCCTTGATCATAGAGCATTTCCCAAAATTGATGTAGGCGTTCTATGTCTAAAAAAATTAATTAAAAAATACTTTTTATTGAGAAGAACGTTTATTTTTATATAACAATTTTAATATTCTATTTCTTTTTGGCTTTTATTACTGTGTTTTTTGCAAGAAAAAGTAATAAATTGAGGACTTATGACCGAGACTGTATTAAGTCATAAAAATATGATTCCAAGATTATTTTTATTGTTCTTTGCGTAGCGAAAGATTATGGCCTGTTTCTCGCTGATGAAGATGTGAAAAAGGGAGTCTGGCTTGAACCCGGGCGAAATCTCGATTACTATATCTTGAGGAATGGAGATCTGCTCGAATATCGTCGTAAGCTCCGTACACTTCGGGTCCGAATGCTGGACGGAACGTTGAAGACTATGTTGGTGGACGATAGCCAGCCCGTGGCTAATCTTATGGTAGTGATATGTACGAAGATAGGTATCACGAATCACGACGAGTATTCTTTGGTACGCGAGCTGGTAGAAGATGAAAACGATAATCAGAAACCTGGAAATTTCGGTACTCTCACGTTGAAAAGAAAGAAAGAAGAGAAGGGCGAAAGAGATGCAAAGATGGAACAATTGAGAAAGAAGTTAAAAACCGATGACGAAGGTAACACTCTCGAACTCATATTGATATTTAGATCAATATTCCGTTATCTACACATATTATGATATAAGTTTGCGAAATACATTTTTGACTTATGTTTTTTTTTATTCATAGTAAATTGGATAGATCCGAGTAAGACCTTGCGCGAACAAGGTATAGATGAATCCGAAACCGTTTTGTTGAGGAGGAAATTCTTTTTCTCGGATCAAAATATCGACAGTCGCGATCCTGTGCAATTGTCACTGTTATATGTGCAAGCGCGAGATGCGATTTTGGACGGTACGCATCCAATTACTCAAGAAAAGGCTTGCGTTTTCGCCGGGATTCAGTGCCAAATCCAGTTTGGCGATCACAAAGAGGAGAAACATAAACCGGGTTTCTTGGAGTGAGTTGCATTTGATATAATTTCTCGATGTTATATCGATTAATATTTCATTCGTATCATTCTTTTTCAGTCTTAAAGAGTTTCTACCACAATCGTATGTAAAAGTGAAAGGAATCGAAAAGAAGGTCTTCGCGGAACACAAGAAACATATTGGACTCTCAGAGCTGGACGCCAAGGTTCTATATACTAAAACCGCCAGGTCACTGAATACGTACGGCGTCACATTCTTCTTAGTAAAGGAGAAAATGAAGGGCAAGAACAAACTGGTACCACGTCTACTCGGCGTGACAAAGGATTCTGTCCTGCGACTCGATGAGAAGACGAAAGAAATTCTAAAGACGTGGCCGTTGACGACCGTGCGGCGTTGGGGCGCCTCACCGAACACTTTCACTCTCGACTTTGGTGATTATTCTGATCAATATTACAGTGTACAGACTACCGAAGCAGAGCAGATACTCCAGTTGATCGCTGGTTATATTGACATTATCCTGAAGAAACAGAAAGCGAAGGATCACTTCGGTATTGAGGGAGATGAGGGATCTACTATGGTGGAGGATAGCGTGTCGCCACTAAAGTGAGTATCTCTCACATTCTTAGTACATGTTAGCTCTTCTGAGCTGACATGTGGACAGAAGTAATAATAGCTATTAAGAGAGTGTTAGAGCAATTATCAGTTCTCGATGAGAGTCGGACTCTCGTCTTAAAGCGTGCGTCACATCCTAACAATATTTCACGTTAATCTAATGCAATCATGGAAGAGTTTTTAAGAAGTCATGCAAACAAGTGTATTCGAGCGATTTCCAATTCTAATGGGTATATAATTCGCATTAAAAATAATTGAAATTAAAATTTTTTAATAAAAAATTTAAATAAAAATAAGTACTAATTAAGATTTTTTCATTCAACAGAGCTACCATCATGCAACATGAGACTAGCAATGTCGGTAAAGGAAATGTAGAAGCTGTTTCAGTCGCAATACCAGCTGTTATGAGGGCCGGAGGAGATGGTAAGCGAAATTTTATCATTTTACTTCACATTTTATCTTAAGTAATGATATTACTACTTTTATTAAAGATCTTGTTACATCAACAGCGATTGTATATTTAATTATCAGACTTTCATTTGAGGGTATATGATAGCTTCCAAAATTGTTATTTTTATAAATTGAAAATTATGTTTGCTTTAAATTTTTTAAGTCCTGACACATCGCTCTTTTAACGTATTTAGAAAAATTAATTAATTAGCATTTCTTTGCACGATTGAATCTTCGGATCTTATTGTTAGCTGTTGATATGCATTTTGTATATATATATATATATATATATACACACACATACACACACACACACACACACACACACACACACACACACACACACACACACATTTCATTTTGTAAATACACGTTAAGCTAGCGTTTGCAAAAGTGTCGCTTATAATAAAATTAAATAATTAAGTATCATATTAAACTAGCTTTTAGCTTTTAACGGAAAATCATTATCTAAACGAACAGAGTTTACAGTATCGAGGACTCGATCAGGATTGTTAATAACTGTAAATACAGCTATAGAGTTAGAGTGCACGGTGTGATTTATAGGGGCTCGACCATATGGGACCGGTCACATAGGTGGTGCCCAGTACACGACCGTCAGTGGACAGGTGAACATCGCTCATGCTCCGCCTATGGTAAGCATCTCTAAAAAGCGTCCAAGCTACTCTCAAGCTCATGTCAATGTCTTTTAGTTGCTTGTTATAAATATATATGCGCCTTGAAGTGTTAAAATTGGAGAGCCTTCGGCAACTTTTGACTTCAGCAAACCGTGTCTCTCTATTGTAATTATTTACGATTTTGATTATGGGGATATATGTATAAAGATGTATGTATTTGGAACAATATTACATATTTTGTAAATGTCTAAAGTCGCACTGATGAGATGATTATACTGCACGTTAGAGAGCGAAATTTTAAATAACTAATAGACGGTTAAATTTATTTTCATGCTAGGCGCCTTCTATTGCGGACACAGAGTAGGTACACTACGATAACATTTTCAGTTATCTCTTCAGTTTATAGAATTTTTTATTATATTTATTTTATTTATTTCTTCGGACTGATTTCAGATCATTTGCGTTTCATGTCGATCGACTTTCTCTCGGTACAGTGCTTACTGGATAGATAAAAATCTCTGCAATGCGTTACTTGCGATTCATGCTTTTTCACGACAAAATACTTGCTCATATTCAATCAGTAAACTCTGTATCGCCGCAACTATTTGTTGCAGTTTACCGCTTTGTTATGTACGCGCATTTCATTTACGTTCATTGATTGATCTTTATAAGCAAAACAATCCCAATTGTATTTACGCGAGAAATATCTTTTTTTATAGTACTACCAATCATTCAGATTTGCAACAGCCATACGTACATTTACAATGTAATGAACGTTTAAAACTATAGGTTCAACAAACTAAGGTGACATCCGTCCTATCTGAACCGCAACGTGCCTTATTATCAACTATCACCGCTGGTCATGAGGTGATTCACATCGCTGAGACAGAACTGATTACAAAGGCTCAATTACCCGAACTCGGCACAGATCCGGCGTCCTTAAGATGGATCGAGCAGACGATCGACACCCACAAACAGAATGTGGGCTCGCAGATCGCAGCGATGAACGCCGCGACCGCTCAGGTGGTCACGTTAACTTCCGGACCAGCAGACGACGTCGATCACACAGCAGTGGGAGCAGCAATTACCACAATCGCCACGAATTTACCTGAAATGACGAAAGGTGTACGAATGATAGCTGCTCTCATGGATGATGAGTCATCTGGCGAGCGACTATTAGACGCCGCCAGGAAACTATGTTCTGCATTCTCGGATTTACTAAAGGCCACAGAACCTGAAACTAAGGAGGTGAGTTTGTTGTGTCTATGAGAGAATTGCGTATAAAGTATAATACGTAACCAGTTTGCTAATGTAAAGTTAAATGTTATTTCAACTCTCCTCTTTCCTCACAGCCTTTCTACATAACATCTACGCTCTATGGACAATATGTAAGCACTAACATTTAAGCTTTGTAGCGCAATAATATTAGACCTGCTTTTACGGATGCACTAAACTTTTTTGCAAGCACTTGATCTTTATCCTACTATATCTTTGAGATGCAAATTTTGTTAATAAAAATTTTTGAATGTACATAAATAAACGTAAAATTAATCTATATTCACTGTGGCATAGTTGGCTAAAAGATGTAATCCCTTTATTTAACCCTTCACTCTTGGTAGCATACTCAATTTTTTTTTCGAAAAATAATCTTTCGAAACTGTTCTTCTTCTGTTTACTTTATTGCTTATAACTTTTTATTAATAAAAATACATACATTTATTTGATATCCTTTCGTTCTTTAATACTTGTTGAATTTTGATCGAAAAAAAATTTGTTTACAATATGTTTATTTTTATGAAAATTATAAGCAGAATTGAATATGCCATACATCATTGTGTTGTTCCTAAAACGAGGTGTTAAAATTTAAGAATTTAAAATATTTAAAAAGACTCATCAAATACGAATTATTGTTTTAAATCTTTTCGTTTATTTCTTATTTTACATATTTTTGGATGTCATGTGAATTATTCTTTGTTTACATTTTAGCCGCGGCAGAATCTATTAAATGCGGCGTCACGAGTGGGTGAAGCGTCGCATCAAGTATTGACAACTATTGGCGAGGAGGATGACTCGAACCGCGAGCTGCAAGATATGTTACTAGCGCTCGCTAAAGCCGTGGCCAATACCACTGCTGCTCTGGTATTGAAAGCAAAGAATATAGCAGCCACATGCGAAGACTCCGCCACGCAGAATAGAGTGATATCAGCTGCTACCCAGTGCGCATTGGCTACATCTCAGCTCGTAGCTTGCGCAAAAGTTGTAGCACCGACTTTACACTCGCCCGCGTGTCAGACGCAACTAATGAACGCCGTTCGCGAAGTAACGAAGGCTGTGGAACGTCTAGTTCAAGTTTGCAATGAGACGTGCAGCGATGAAAACTTACTGAAAGAGCTGAGCATTGCCGCCGCTGAGGTTAGCCGTACCTTGAACGATCTTCTTAATCACATTAAGACCGCCACTAGAGAACGCGCCAAGGAATCTATCCAGGAAGGTGCAGTGGAAACTATTTTGGTTGCAACAGACAAATTGTTCGCCAGCACTGGCGATGCCGGCGAGATGGTACGACAGGCGAGAGTGGTCGGTCAAGCTACCGCGCAGTTGATTCAAAGTATTAAAGGTGAGGCGGAAAGACAGACAGACTCAGAACAACAACAGCGTCTATTGGCGGCGGCAAAACTACTCGCCGACGCCACTGCCAAGATGGTAGAGGCGGCACGGCAGTGCGCTAGCAGTCCGCACGACGCCAAGATGCAAGATCAACTGCGTCAAGCAGCGGAAGAGTTGCGAGCTGCAACTACAGCGGCAGCAACCCCGGCGTTACGTAGAAAACTTATCACACGTCTAGAAGCGTGTGCCAAACAAGCCGCATCTACGGCCACGCAATGTATCGCGGCATCTTCTGGTGCCGGCCACCATAACACTAATCCGGCCAGCCAGGAGGAGCTCAACATGGAATGTCGCATGATGGCGCAGCAAATTCCATACCTCGTATCGGGAGTAAAGGGCACGCAGGCACAACCGGATAATTCTACGGCTCAGTTGAACTTGATAAATGCTTCCGAGCAGTTTCTGCAACCAGGCACCGCCGTTGTGAAAGCAGCCAGAGCCGTTTTGCCAACGGTCACCGATCAGGCATCCGCCATACAGCTGAACAACACTTCGCAGCAGTTGGGATCTTCGTTAGCGGATCTTCGATCGGCGGTGACGCGTGCTAGGGAAGCCTGTGGCGGATTGGAGCTTGACGCTGCGGAGGAGCTAATAAATAGTCTGAAGGATGAACTAGGCGAGTTTTATCGCGCCGTTGAGGCCGCCTCATTGCGACCGTTACCGGAAGAGACGACGGAATCAACCGCGTTGCGACTCGGTGCCACGTCGAAGAACGTTGGATTCGCTATGGCACAGCTGTTATCCGCCGCCAAGCAAGGCAATGAAAATTACACCGGAAGCGCAGCTAGAGAAACGGCGTCGGCCTTGAAAGATCTCACGTACGCCGTACGCGGTGTAGCCGCCACATCCAATCAGCCGGAAACGCAAAAGAAGGTGCTGATGACAGCAGACGATGTGATCCTGCGATCGCTACGACTGGTGAAGGAAGCTCGACGTGTACTGAAGAATCCCGATGATCCTGAGAATGAGTTCAATCTAGCTGCGGTCGCAAAAGATGTCTCCAATTCATTGAACAAATGCGTGTCCTGTCTACCCGGGCAAAGAGATGTCGATGAAGCGATATGCAACATCGATGATATGACTCAAGTGCTCAACTTGAACGAGTTTCCGCAAACAAGCAAGAGTTATGGGTAAATAATTTTTGTTGAGTGGTAATAAAGCAGAGCAATATTCTTAGAAATAGAAAATTTATTTCTTTAATTATAAACAACAAAAAAATAATAAGGGCAATAGGAAAAGTACGTTTATTGTTTCTCATTTGTAACGGAGAGGAGCCGCAGTTTTGAAACAAGCACATGGTTTTTAGAAAAAAACCTATGCAATCATAATATTGTGTCATTAAATATAAAAAGTGTAAAATATAATTTTTCAATTAAACAAAGAATATTAATAAAGGAAATGATTTGCATTCTATTTTCATGAAATGTATAATATATAGTATCAATGTACAACTTATCTCACAAGGCCTTAGGTCTCGTTACTATTAGATTTCCTTACTCGCAAAGAAAAGAGAAGAGCTTTATTAGACCAGAAATTAAGATTAAATTGGAATTAATCTAATCAAAAGAAAGAAAATTAATATCAAGTTTAGTAAACTTTGCTTTGATTCATCAAATTTCAATACAATCTTTAGTCTGATATAGGCTTTACTCCGGCACAGAGCAGATGTGTATTGACCTTTTAATGTTATCTGATGAAAATATCTGGATCTTCAGTGGGCGCGAAAAACAAATAACATATTTCTAGTTTAGTTCATATTAAAATTACCATTGAATAGCAACAGCTGTTCTTCTGACTTTTAGTCATGTATTTTTTTTCACTATATTGATTAAAAAAAATTCTATTGCTTGCTACTCTACACATAGAAATAATTGACATGTAGAGAGATACTATTTCAATTTTTTGTACGCTTCGCATTTTTACTTTGCAGGCAATTGCAGAGTGATCTCAACAATGCTGCCGCCAATTTGAACGATGCATCATCGAATGTAGTATCATCCGTACGTTCACCCGTACAACTTGCAAATTCGTCGAAACAATTCACCAATGCTTTCGGGGATTTGTTGGGTGTGGGTATGGAAATGGCAAGTCAGACAACGGTTGAAACCCGCAGTCAGGTGGTAGTATCATTGAAGAATGTTAGTATGACGTCCAGCAAGCTTCTCATGACCGCTAAATCGATCGCAGCTGATCCCACTGCGCCAAACGCGAAGAATCAACTCTCGGCGGCGGCTCGTGCAGTCACCGATTCTATAAATTATCTAGTAGACGTGTGCACTTCAGCGGCACCCGGACAGAATGAGTGCGACAACGCTATCAGAAACATTCAATCTATGCGATCTCTATTGGATAATCCGAGCGAACCCATCTCCGATGCCTCGTATTTCGAGTGCTTAGAGACCGTCATGGAAAAGAGCAAAAGCCTCGGGGATGGTATGACTGGCATCGCGAATCACGCGAAAAAGTCGGAACACGAGCAGTTTTCCATCGCGGTTCGCGGAGTCTCCTCTTCGATTTGCGGCTTAATCGAAGCAGCGGCTCAAGCAGCCTATCTGGCGGGTGTGAGCGATCCCACGTCGGTAGCAGGTAAACCGGGTCTGGTGGATCAGGCGCAATTCCTGCGAGCAGCGCAGGCCATTCATAGTGGTTGCCAGAGTCTCGGTAGCCCGACCAGTACGCAACAGCAAGTGCTCTCAGCCGCTACTATGATTGCCAAGCATACCAGTGCGCTTTGTAATGCATGTAGACTCGCGTCCAGCAAAACTAGCAATCCAGTAGCCAAGCGGCACTTTGTTCAGTCTGCCAAGGACGTCGCCAATTCAACAGCATGCCTTGTTAAGGAAATCAAGGCGCTTGATCAAAATTATTCCGATATCAATCGCGAAAAGTGTGCGGAAGCCACGAAACCATTACTCGAGGCAGTTGATAATCTTTGCACGTTCGCGAGTTCTCCTGAGTTCGCAAGCCAACCAGCCAAAATATCCATTGCAGCTAAAGCCGCTCAGGAGCCGATCACCAGCGCTGGCAAGTCCATCATCGATGGCTCATGCGCAATGGTATTGGCGGCCAAGAGTCTCGCGGTCAGTCCGAAAGATCCGCCGACTTGGCAGCTGCTGGCTAATCACAGCAAGAGCGTCAGCGATTCAATCAAATCACTGGTAGCATCGATCCGTGACAAGGCGCCTGGTCAGAAGGAATGCGATGCTGCGATTGAGAAATTGTCGGCACGAATACGCGAACTCGACGCCGCTTCGTTGAGTGCAGTTTCACAGGCGCTAATGCCGCGCCGCGAGAATACCGTGCAGGGATTCACGGATCAGATGGAGAGCAGTGCAAGCGAGCTGCGTGAAAAATTGGAGCCATTGCGTATTGCTGCCAAGTATGAGGCAGAGAATGTTGGCCATGCCGTCAATCAGATCGCTCTTTACTCGGAACCACTCGTTTCTGGCGCAATCGGTGCCGCGTCCAATATGGTGCATTCGAAGCAGCAGATGGTATTATTAGATCAGACGAAGACCGTAGCCGAATCTGCGTTGCAACTGATTTATATCACCAAAGAATCTGGTGGCAATCCGAAGGCTGTTGCGTTACATACTGAGGTGGACGAGACCGTTGAATCCACTAAAGATGCGCTTCAAGAATTACAGAATACCTTGGAGACTATATCGACATCTGCGGGCATCGTTACTGGTCTGATCGACACGATTTCTCGTGCGATGGTGAGATTGGAGGATCATCGTATGTCCACTATCGACACTGTAGACTCTTACGTGGATTATCAGACAAGGATGGTCGAAGCTGCCAAAGAGATCGCTCGATTGGCACAAGAAATAGTAAGTAGTTTTTAATATCACAATTTTGGCAATTATAAGTACAAAGCACCTTATATACCCTTAATAATTTATTACCCGTATTAACTTGGATCCCCTCACCCTTGCAAATTGAGTTGGAACATGATCAAAAATTTAGTGCTACTTGTTCCTAATTTGTTGCTCTAGAGCGAATTTTGTTGTTCTAATCATAAGTAGGAAAAATAAAATAAAATAGGTGGATCCAGGTTGGCAAGCTTTTCAAAATATGTCAATATCCGAATTTATTGTTCACTTTAACGAATTTCCAATAATTAATTTACAATAAGAAGCAATGCCTATATTGCTCGAAGCTGGATCTTCGAGTGCTTTAAATAATTTCATGTGTAATATATACCATGTTTGTAATCTCTTTGAATTATGTGCCGAAATAATTTTTCGGACTTATAAACGCAATTGAATTATTAGTAATCACAAATTAAATTGCTTAGAAATCTAATTTGATGCAAAATTGACATTAATTATTTTAAGAAGATCTTAATGTATTGAAAATTTATAAACAAATTTTGGCCTATGGTAATTAATATATAATATATATAATTAATAATATATATATAATAAATAAAGATGTATGTTTTAAAAAATGAATATTATTAGTTTACGGGAATTTGCTTTATTGATTGTGTAATATGCATTAATATCTAATCAATCTAAA
>Ga0157363_1002474_pt1 | contig 16288 bp, 5 predicted proteins | sample AttsexASBM1_FD_111477 | JGI IMG/M metagenome (GOLD analysis project Ga0157363, IMG submission 111477) | Fungus gardens microbial communities from leaf cutter ant in Ribeirão Preto, State of São Paulo, Brazil - Atta sexdens ASBM1 | ecosystem: Host-associated > Fungi > Mycelium > Unclassified ... | reverse complement strand
TTTATCATAATTTTTATCATTGATTTATAAAAATTGTACATGTTTTTACATCAATATATTTGAGAATATGTGTGTGTGTGTGTGTGTGTGTGTGTGTGTGTGTGTGTGTGTGTGTGTGTGTGTGTGTGTATTCTTCCATCTTTGTTAAATAGCGCATTTAACAATAAACATGTTCGATTTTAAGTTTTATTAATATAATATAAAGGCAATATTTACAATGTTAACATGAAATAAGAAGCAGATTTTTACATTTAATGTAAGTAATGTGATATATGTCAATATAACAATTACCTCTGCTGCAGCAGGTACTGGGCCATTTGTATCTGACTGGGAATCCCAGTGATGGTAATGATGCGATCGTTACTACCAGGCAGTGGCTCGTCTATAGTTATTCCGGCACCACTGTCGGATCTGATTTTTCTGATCCTCGCACCACCTTTACCAATTATGGCTCCGGCCAACTGCAGACAAAGATAAGATTCTATATATAATCAGGTATATTTTCACAACAATCAGATATATTTTCAAAACATATAGAGTAAAATCAAAGATACCTCAATCAAACAAAATAATCATTATTAAACATTTATCTACAAATTATTCTTAATCTTTAGCCACTTAATAGAAGTGCAATGATTTTCAATGTATCTGTGTGCATTTTTTTTAATAGTTTACATAAATATACGCGAGACCTACGATTTGATATGGTGGACAAGATGATCTCGAATTCATTATTGCTTTCCGACGTAGCTTCCGAGAAGCAACGAATAAAATTCAACGTTCCTAATTGGATTTTAACTTGGATCTTCGATATAAAGAGCAAATATACAATTTTTTGCTACGATTACCAAAATAAATTGATGCAACGAATATTTACGTTTTCCTAGAAAATAAAACAAACACAAAAAGTAAGCCTATAATCGACTCACGTCTTTAGGAATGGTGACTTGTGTACTGGTCTTGTTTCCACTCATATTACCCTGGTTGCCTTGATTGTTTCCACCCATAGGGCCACCCATTCCCGTGTTACCACCGCCACCCAAACCATTGGGCGCGCCTCCTTGCATCCCCCATCCATCACCTATGACAAAAGAAACATTAACGGCTCGTATTTCACAAATATATACAAATATACACAAATCCCCGAACATTTCAGCGATGTGCGACGATTTAATGGAATTTAATGCTCGGATCTTTTTTCATTAATATCCTAATCATCTTTGTCGTAGAATTTTAATATCTTTCTTGTGATCAAGGATGTTCGGGTCTTCTGATTGAAAAATAGATGTTTCTTTCATAGCTTAAGTGAATCATCAAGATTCCTTCTTACCGTTGTAATTTCCGCCGCCGTAGGGTGGCGGGCCGCCTCGGTTTCCGCTACCTCCATATCCGCCACCGCCACGGCCACCGTCGTAGCCGCCTCCTCCACCACCGCCGCCCACACGCGAGTTACCGCCGTATCCACGATCCGGGCCGCCGGACATTCCACCGCCACCACCGCCGCCACCGCCACCTCCACCGCCACCGCCGCCGCGTGGACCGCCTCGTGGCGGCGGAAAACCACGGTTCATGTCACCCGGACCACCGCCACGATTGTCGCGTCTCGGCATTCCGCCACCGCCGCCACCTCCGGCACCACCGCCGCCGCCGCCGCCGCCGCCGCCACCACCACGACCGGGACCGCCAAATCCTCCGACCTTACCCTGACCACCATCGGCGTTTCCATAACCGCCATAGTCATCAGCATAAAAATCATCGAAGTTGTGCGGATCATAAGGATTGTTCACACCCTTTAGCGGTGACTGGAAAATAAAAAGTAGACGTTATATTTCGCTTTCTCAAAGATTGCTTTCGTATGTATATATTGTACATGTATTATAGAGCTAACTTTAATTCATTCAACAATGTTAAATTTATAATGTCAAATTATGCCTAATTTGAGTCATTTTTTATTATTTTTATAAGTCGTCACTATTCTTACATTGTTAAATATCAAAGGAACAAGTAACACAAATCCTTAAATTAAATGACATTTTGTTGTTTTTAATTTCATGTGAATCAAAATATAAATCAATCCATTTATATCATCCAGTAATTAGATTTAAAGTCAACAATATTAATGTACGCACTTAATAAATAAAATAAATTTTCAATTCAAATTTAATACATTTTCTCAAAGTAAGTTGTTTTAAAGTTGAGTTAATGATATTCTGAATAGGAGCAGAGGTGATCCAAAAATGTATAAGAAATGATTAAAAATAACTCAAATTAAGTATAATTTGATATTATGAATTTAACAGTACTCAATATATCGTTATTTTAACTAAAACAACAGAATTAAACAATTTAATCTTTAAAAAAAAATATATTAAAAATTTGATTGAAAATTTGATTCGGTTTTTTTATTATTTATTAAGTGCATACGTTAACATAAATGTTAATATAAATATTTATTTTGAAAATAATTACAGAAATGGATTAATTAACATTTTAATATATATTCTCGAAATCTAGAACTGGATAATCAGGGAAGTTTAACTAAAAAAAAAAAAGTTTGAGCACTATAAAATACTGATAACACTGATATTTGCATGTTCATGCATAAAGTTTATTCACTAAAATAAAGTTAGATTACATAATACAGATTAGGTAAGGTTAGATCTCATTTCATTCACTAATTACCAGTAGTATATTTGGCACTGATAACAGTGATTATTTACTGATTCAAATTTAGAAAGTAGAAGTTAAAAATGACAAAATGTTATTTAACACAAAGGATTACGTCTTTGATATTTAATAACGAAAAAAGAGAGAAACTATAGATGTATACTTCTACAAAAACTGTAATAATATTCAAACAATATTCAAATGATATAAGAAACAAATGTCTTTTTCGTGTCCAACAAAAAGAATCGACATTTGTTAGATCGAGATGCAACGACTATTGAAAATTTATTTAAAAAGTCATGTATCTCATAGTATACTCACAGTCTTAATGGTGGCGATCAATTCACGTATACATTCGATGCACGTCGTGGGTTTCCCGCAGATGCTGATGAGACGATCCGTGCTGCGGGGACAGGTGTTCGAATAGATCTTGATCCTGGCTCCAGTTTTCTGAAACACAAAAGTATTCGAGTACGTTAGACAAAATCCACAACTCAGAATCCAGGAAACTTTCCGCGTTTACATTGAAAAGAAGACTGACGCAACTACATTCGTTACAGTTGACAAGTTAAAGGTATGAATGACGATTCTCTCATTTTTCAAGTTGGAATGTGTGACTCCGCAAATAAAAATATATCACGTCCCTAAAAATGTCGAGAGATCTCACATTTCCGTCTTCTACATTCGACTAATCGTTGACGTAACGAAGTAAGTAACTCAGCTCTCCTGCGTGTTCAACGGTTCTTTTTAATTACTCTGACAATCGAACATGAGTCACGATCAGGGTGTGATACTCCCTCTGCTTCCTCGACAGCTCTCACCCACCCCTGATTAACGACTTAACGACGTTCAAATGCTTTCGTACCCGCTTCACTAATCTGCGCCCCGCTCTTTGCTACGAGGTTTCTAAGTAATACCTCGAGACGACAATGTTCAGATCGCGTGCTGATAGTCGTTTAACAGTCTACCTGTACTTTCCGTGATCTCGATCACGCCACATCGAGACGGGTGAGCGCAAACGTGCAACCATTTGGTGGCACTTAAATTTTTCTTAAGCTAATTTGACCTGTCGTTTGCGTCATAAAATAACTCGTAACTTTCGATGATAACAGATGAGATTTACAGTTGCAGGTAAAATGAAATAATATAATTCTGCGCATTGGATTGAGGGAGGAAGGATGATGAACTGACAGACAGTGATGCATATACGCGCAGAGATAGCTTTGATGCGAGTGATGCAAAAACGAAAAATTGCCGATAACATCGACAGCCGTGTGCTCAAACGCGAAATATCCAAACCAGATAACAATCTAGTACGCTCGTGTATACTACATATACACGCGTGTTGCATCCGGTGGTATTGTGCGGAGAAATCGCGCCGTTTAATTACGTAGATCAAAGCAACCCACTCCCTAAAATCCCGCTAGCCTCGTGCAGATCCATTCAAACGTTTCTGATGCAGACAGTCCAGCGATATTGAGACTCACATGTATCTGGTACCTGGATACAGCGTTAATCCCAAAGTGATAGAATCGAGAAAAGTACATGAAGACAGAAAGACGAAAGAAAGGGATAAAACGTAAACGTAATTTATATTATACTCGGAATGTTTAATCGACTCAGTTTCACGGCAAGAAATAGCACTATTTTTTTTTAGAGAGAATAAAGGAAATAGCGCGCGTATCGTATTGTTGCTCCTACATTCTGCTCCAACATAACAAAAAAAAAAACAACCAATGCTGTTCGATCACCAGCGAATAAATGGCAAACGGCTATATTGCTCGCGTAGATATCTATATAATTAGTCAATGGAATTCATAAGCGGAGAATAAGCAGAGGAATAAAAGCTCGGTCGCGTTGTATAATCATCCGTTGTATAGCCATCCGAGCGATTTGAATGGTACGATTTGAAAGAAAAATCGATGAGAATTGCCATTGCAGATTGGTATTTACATGACATGCGCCGGGGGCGGAAAAAGCTAAATGTGATTTTAATCGAATTAATTAATTCTACTGATCACGAATCAACAGGATTAATCTCGACGCGACAGAAACGAGAATGGGCGCGAATTCTTGTATGCAACAACGATTTTGGATTGACAAGGATTGTTCTTACAGCCCAGCTGTAATTATTTCTGATATTTGAATCATTTTCACCGGAAGTTAACGAGTGTATCATTGATATATCAAACTTTCATTCGAATTAATATTCTATTCTAAATTAATTTTCTAAAAAAGAAACAAGTGTATTAGTTATATTAGGTATGGGAAAAAGTTCGTGGCGTTTTTCCCATTAGATGGTATTTAAAAAAACGCCACGAACTTTTTCCCATATCTAATATATTCTGCACCGTGAAAGTAAAACCAATTGCCATGAGAAATGGGTTCTTGATAATTAATCGAAGAGATGAAATAAAAGACAAAGATGAAAGCCACTCGCTGAAGCGCTTTTTGACTCGCGTTTTTTGTGGAGGACAAGGTGCCTCGAGAGAGAGAGGCGGATTCTCGAAAGAAATTTCCGCTTCTCCGCCTGAACTTACCTCTGACATTCGATATCGGTAAACTTGAAAAGAACAATGTGAATCGACCGTTCTTTGAAGAAACCAATGTGCCATAAATAGCACAGTATAAAATAGTAGAAGTAGTAGGAGTATGCGCTGTGTGTTAGATTTCGCGAGGAAGTGAGATTATTTCGGTCGAAACATCGAGCGATATCACAATGCATTATGTACACCATATAAAGCTGCCTCCCACGGAAGCACTTTTGATCGTTCTACCGACACACAGCTATATGGATTTTCAATTTTCCAGAAAGTTTCCGAACTTCCGAAACTTGCCGCGATCGCGGAGATTTCTGTCCTCCCCCTTCGAGTGAACATTTTCTTGAATATTCAAGAGTCGAGGAAGTTAATTAATTGTCCCAAGTTTCAAGGTCGTAACTTGACATAATTATGCCAACTTATGTACGCGCAGCGTAAGAATTTCTTCTCGAAAGAATATTATTATAATATTCTTAATATTCTTAATAAAACTCTCTCTAAAACTATAACAAGTTTTATATTTATTAAAATAATCCGTTAAAGGGCTCAGAGCAAGAAGCAAGATGTACTTCGCTATTGTTGTAAATTATAAAAACTAATTATATTTAACTAAAATACAGACGTTTCAACCTTACATCAGGTCATTTTCAATGTTAAAACTACCGTCTATATTAAAACAATGACATACTAAAAATTCTAGAAAAGTCTAACGCATAACATATAAAAACCTCAATACTTTAGAAACAACGTGTGTAATCCGACAATCTTGATATGGCAAGAAGTTATAGAATCTCTTACATCTGTCCATGAGTCAGTTCAGAAATGAATCTCATATTGATATAGTATACGTTCGCAATAATAATTTTCCATGGTATATGGTTATTGGATCTCTTATTAAACGCCTAAAGATACACTTGTCATAAAATCGTGATGAAGTATTGCTATAAAGTAATATGTAAAGTAATAATAATTAAAACTAATGAGAATTTACGCAAATTAAAATGCCGCAAGATTCGTATCATACTTATATTACTATTAACAAAGATGATCAGAATTACAACGCATAATAGTATATAAAACAAACAGTGTTTTATACACATTTATATTTATATATCATTCGCGACTATGTTATTTCTGAGAGAGTCGTTATTAAACATAAAGACATTGGTATTAGAAGATTGAAGTGGCTGTAACGTGCTTATGGTAATTCGGCGCAAACATCCAGAGGACTTCAAAGTCCTTGCACGGGGAGGATAACCATACGAGAGCGATTTCATGAGAATGAACCGCACTGCGCCACCAAATTCGTGTTTGCTTAATAGTTCTCCGTTGCAACAGCATCCGTAGCACAAGTTTACAAACTTCAACGGTATTACTGACGGCGTCATGTACTAATCTAAACGTAAATCGTACTATTCAATTCGATGCGACGAAGAAGTTCCCCCCGCTAGTTCCGGATAATTTTACGTAAGGGTCAAAGAATATAGATATATCGATTGTATAAATGTTAAATAAGACATTAATGTCAAAGACATTATTATTAACGGATGACGATGTTTGCCTTTCAATAGAGCATTTTTAATGATAAAAGAATTTCGAACAGCGTATTTCATTCCAGTTATGCTAATGGTGTTGGTCGGATACGAATTTAGTCGCATGGAACAAGACATTCTGTATTTCTTAACTTTGACTTTTATTTCGTTTCTCGAAGAATTTTCATCAGTTGTCAATCGATTATCTTAGTGAAGTGCCTGTGTATTCAAAGGTGAGTTAAAAATAACACATTATAATAAAATAATTCAATTTCTAAAACAGCGAGAAAGACGATCAAATAGATGGTTTAAGGTTTTCTACTTTGTCAGGCTGTTTATGTAATTTTTAGAAATTTTTTTTTTTTTTGGAAAAGTGAGTAAATATTTTTTAAAATTACTTGTATTTTTATTATTGTTTTAAGATAAATTTGTTATTTTTTTTATATAAAACGTAATAAAATAATTAACAAATCAATTTGATTTCTGCGCATCGTGTGGACGATTCTATGCAATCATGATTCCGGATCTTTCAATTAAAATTGAAAAACAAAACATTATTTTAATTAGAACACTTGCGGCTGTTATCAGAACTAGAATTATATCTTAACAACTTAATTTTTTCTATTTTTTCAGAGTTCAAGAAAATAGAAAATAAAAATCAAACTTTTTTTATAAACAAGTGCTATTTATTTATTTAATGAGCGAAATAAATAATTTTAGTTCCGACATTTTTTAATTTCACTTCATTGAGAGGTCCACTCAGAAATCCGGAATTATCGTAGATGTGTACGATGTAGAAGTCAAGTAGATCTATTATTCATAAAATATTCTTTTATTAAAAAAAATAGCAAATCTCTCCAACTTGAACAATAGCAAATAAAAAAAGAGGATAAAAGTAATTAAACAAAAATATTAACTTTTTCAAAAAATATTCCTAAAAACTGGCTGAAAAACGCGACAAAGCATTATAGAAAATTCTGTTAATATCTCAAAAGAATTATATTTGTAAATAAATAATAAAATTTTATAAGCATAAATTTAAGACAATATTTTCAGATTATTTCCGTCTACACTGCGTAACTCTTTCTGCAAATCATCGCTAGGGGACGGCTAGCTGCACTTAATGCATTTTCATGAGTTCGTAGTTCACGGAGACAACACGAAAGTCGTACGCATTCATGACACACCGTTCGTAAAGAAAGACAGCTATCCACTTTACGGCTTCAATTCATCACTGATTTAAATTGTGCAGTGACTTCCAAGTGACATTACGAAAAGAAACGTGTATTCCTCGTTAAAACATATAGTCGCAAATTGCCTTTCAACATATCTACTACTTTCGAATCAGGTGAGAAACTAACATAAACTGCCACATAAATCCCATGACATGTAAATGTCACAAATTCGTCGGGATAAACGAAAACAATGTTCATTTTACAAAAAGTTAAAGTACAATAGACCTTCAAAGCCCTCCAGATTATTACGTCAAAAATTCTTTCTATATGCCGATACACATTTCGATCAATAAATTAAAATTTATATTCTACATACCGGGCTGACTGATGAATGTAGCGCCAATCGATAATAATTGAAAATTTCACATCGCGTGCGGAAATTTCTCAACGCTACATACGCGAATTTAAATATTATAAGTAATAATCTATTAAATATATTAATAACGCTGAAATACGCGCTGTAGATTCCATGTCAGTCGAAATTGGACGAAGATATAAGGGATCATAAAATAAAATAAATAAGATATCACCGCTCGCGATATTACACGCGTGCGCGCACACGGCGTTTGTCGGAAATGCTGAGAAAAATAAGGAGAAAGCGCGAAAATTCACCGTATGAGAAACCGTGTCGCGACGTGAAATGCGACAGGTACGAGACTAGCTTTCGATATCCGCGACGGAAACGAAAGGAAGGCAGTGGTCAGAGCATTTTTCTGAATACATGAGATATCGGGAATGCGACAAAATGCGACAAAGTACACCGTTGTCGTCATTGCGGTCGTGTTGCTTCGTTTATACCAGCTGTTTTCCCTTTCAAAGTGTTCCTCTGCGCGACCGATCTGTGACCGAGATCGAGTCAAAATAGACCGACACATACGTGCGTCGTCCGAAGGTGACACGAAGACAAATCTTCGGAAGTTTTCCACAAAGCGATCTAGTCGCTGTAACGTACAGAGGTAGAGAAACGTAGTCAATAAGATAATCACAAGTCATCGCTCGTACGTGATACCTCGCATATTTGATCTTTGCACTTCTTCATAGAAAAGTTCACAAAATTGTTTTTTCTTCAGTGTATTACTATAATGGACGTCTACACGATCGACGAAGTTGCCAGTCACAATAACGCCAAGGATCTATGGATCGTGATACATGGTGGCGTCTATAATATCACCAAATTCTACAAGGAACATCCTGGCGGCGAGGAAGTGCTGCTGAAATTAGCGGGGCAAGATGCGACAGAATGTTTTGAGGCCATCGGTCATAGTAATGAGGCGATTATTTTGCGTCAGAATTTCAAAATTGGAGAGATAGGGAAGAGTGTAAGCTTCGATAATAAAATAAAAACGACAAATGCAGGTTTGTTCTTTTCCTCGGTCGCTTGAATTGTAATGTGATTTAATACTGTTCGGATTCATTGCTTACAAATTTAACAATATGCTATAAACAAAGTCTCGTATACAGTCGAATTTACATTCGCAGTGTTTACGTCATTGACAAATGTGGATTTACGTACATAAGTATATCATTTATATACGTTTCAGTATTTTTCTTCAATTTCTAACAGCTATATTTTAAGTTTCCGCTATTCATAATCGATTCTTTTATTTAAGATCTTCTTGAGTCGATCTTAACCCAATAATTATTCTTTTTGTTTTAAGTAAACAATCATATGAAATTTTTATATTTCAATTAAAATCATTATTATTAATAATTTATTATATATTATTGTTTTCCGATTTATTAATATATTCGAGAACATTATAGATTTAATCATAATTTTCTAAATTATGGATTTAATCATAATTTTCTAAAAAAAAAATAAGTAGAAACCAAATATTAAACAAATAAAATAGAAATTTATTATAACAGTATTTTAAAAAGATAAAGATTTTAATTGATACAGCATTTTTTATTACGGGTTTTCGATGGAATTACACATTTTTGTAAAGAATAATTATTAAAAATGAAAGAAAATATATGTATGTCAAATAATAGTCCATTATACAAGACAATATTTTATAACATTTTTCAATTTTCTGCCGCTGAAAATATCCTAGGTGATTATTTTCGAATTAAGATGTCATAAACTAATCACCGTTTCATTATAAAACATTACTTAAGACTTTTGAAATAAGAACCGACATATAAAAATCTTAGAGTATTCTATCATATTTATGTTACGTCAATGAATAATGGAACAATAATTGTTACTGACACACTCACATTATACTCATCCTATGCTCTTAGGCCCAGTTCTATCAATGTAAGATTCAATTTGATTTCAGTTTACTTACTGTTTATCTTTATCTAATTCCTAGGATTACAAGAAGATAAACAATAGATTGAATCAAGATTAAAGTTAATCTTACATTGATGGAATTGGGTCTTAGTAGAAGAATCGTATATCTTAATCCTGTTGCTTTTAGAAGAATCATATATCATAGTCGTAAATCATGTACTTTTCAATGTCACTAAGATCTTTACAATTTATTTTTTTTATTTGTAGAAATAAAAGAACCAGCGGAGGAAGATTGGCAATATCAAGAACCAGACAAGGAACAAACGACGTTCTGGTCCTCGACATTCATGTGGTTCTCTTTCATAATTTATGCTATAATAATTTATTATTGGATCAGAAAACTAGGATTTATGAGCGCAATTTTTTAATTTTAACATAATGCTAAAATATGCAAAATGCAATGTATAATCCATTCGAAACTATTAAGTTATTGTTCTCGCATAATTATTTTAATGGGTACACATTTACTTGAAAATTTGTTATTTAATACTTACAAGAGGAATAAGAATATATATATATATACTAAGTAGATATATTTTGGCTTGATTCCTTTTAATTTTGATTTTAATTAATACTACGCTTTTATTGTTTTGCATTTATCATGTCCATATAATTTTGTACACTGTAATACAACTTGTAATGAAACGCTCATTAGTCAAAACAAAAAAATATTCGAAAGACAAATTATTCAGTAGGTCTTACGTAACTTAGTTAAATTTTCTTGTTTTAATATTTTATTTTGGTACGTGTTTTATGCGTGCAATATATTTGAACTTTATTCCAACGTGCGTCGAGAGAAAATATCAGCAAGTTCGTTTAAAATGCTCGTCCAAAATGGATCATCGTTCACGAATATAACTTGATGTAAAAATCGATATGGAAAAGCTATCATCAAGCATCAAATAATCGAAATTATGAAACGGCTGAGCGATAGTCTTCATGTATGATAATAAACGTATTATCTGATATATATGTATTATATAACATTCGTTATTATTGCTTCATTATTAAAGAAAATTATATTAAATGAAAAATATCTGATCGTACAAGCAGCGACATACATTATGATATACATTATATATATAATTGTGTGTGTGTGTGTGTGTGTGTGTGTGTGTGTGTGTGTGTGTGTGTGTGTGTGTGTGTGTGTATTATAATATATATGAAATTCTGAAATACACAATGAAATTTCTATACCAAAGAAGCAATTTTTGCTCTGAGCAGTTTTGAATTATAATAATTGATTTTTAGTTGTTATGATAATTGATAGTTATTATGAAATAATATAAAGAAAACAGCGCGATCATTCATTGACTATAAATTACTCTTATTTGAATATTATATAAATTGTAATTTTATACATATTTACATATAATTTACAAATAAGAACAAATATATATGTATGTAAAAAATACAAACACACACACACACACACACACACACACACACACACACACAAGTTTCTTTTTTTTATGTGTATAAATGTTCGATGCTGTACAAAAATGCAATCAAGTAGCTCGACTATGATGCTTATCTTTTTGCGATTTACGCGTCATCATGACTAGATGCTTTTGAATATGAATCGGATATCATGCCCGCATAATACGTAAGTTTACAAACAGGAACAGTATCTAGTAATTTTGTACATAAACATTGCTATTATTCTCATTGCGTACTTTCGGCTTAAACAAAATTTTCAAAAGATTTCGCGCCGTAATTAGATCATTTGAGAAAATTCAAAGGCAAAAAATTTAATTACGCGGATACATATCGCGCATAATATGTTTATTAATTAATTAACTAAGTTAACAAATATTACAAAATAAAGATATTTTTATTCGTCATTTTTATCTAATAAGATAAAATTTGTTCCAATAAACGGAAAATATTTGTCAGAATTCCTTGCAGTTCGAAAGCTACATAGTGGATAAAGAGACTACTTTTCTTGGAACGAGTGAAAAGCATGTTTATTATGTTTCTAGATATTCTATATATTATAACTGACTTATTGTATGTTACAACTGACAAATTTGAATCACAGCAGAATTGTCTTATCATCAGTTCAGCGATTTTCAAAACTTTATGAAAGCCTCAGAAATATATGAAAATCGTGTGTATATATTTCGCAGACCTGTTCTGACTAACAAAAACGCTCTGAGCGATCAACGACTATCCGTAATTGCAATATTCTAATATTACAAATTTCTTGAATTAAGACTTCAGTTCATAGCAATCGAGGATTTGTAGTCAGCCTTTGTGAAAACAGTATATCAGGTACTTTTCATGTGATGACATAAGTCACACAAGTGTCATATCTTTGTTACTCTCTGAATATCAAGAAGGATAGAATGATACTTGTGTCACTAAATGAGAAGCACTCATTCTTGTAGATTCACAGCTTTCCATACAAGTCAGCCAATTGAGTCCGCCACCTAAACATTACCTACGATCTAACACGTCAGCGTTAGAGTTTTGCTGTAAAAACAGCGGTTGGCAACGTTGCGACTGGCCTTCAGATAACACGAGGAAAGCTTATGCGGTGGGGTTCAGACAACGAGAGAAACGAGAAAGAGGGGATCATAGAACTGTACGAACGACAGACTGTATTCCGTAGTATTCACGCGAGTGCAGTTCCGAGGAGAGGTTCTCGCACATCTTATCGGCGGAGATTCGCATCTGCGACTCATTTGTACCATTGCCTTGCATTTCTCTCCGGATCTGTCTCCTTCCATCAAAGAAGTCGACGCCTTCGCAACACATCCTTCGAAGGTGCGAAAGTGCGAGGTATGTGAGGCCCAGCGAATGTCAAATCTTCGTCAATTGTCTGAGACGAGCTTTTCCATGCAAAGACTCGATGAGAGCTATTTCGAAAGAAACAATAGCCATATCGATCCGACGCACTTCTCAAATCCGTATCTCGTTCATTCGACAGCGAAGATATCTTCGATGATATCTATTCTTGCGAATCATCATCTTGAATCGATATTTCCATCGAGTGTACTCGTTCAACTGCCTGCGATCGGATAAAGTTTGATTATTAGTAAGGATTGAATCCGTGATCCTTCAAAGGCATATATTGACTTCTCTAAATAGCAAACGGAAAGCGAGAGACGTAGTTGCCACTTCTCTCAAATAGAACTTTCACCTAACGAAATATCCTCCGTTTGAGAACGTTTCCGCCGTCTGTGCGTCTTTCCGCGCATTGCATTCAAGAAATTACGCGACCTATGCAAATTTCGAGAAACCTATTAAACTAATGGCCTTTTCACTTTTACGAGGGTCGTGTTATTTGGCTCCGTAGGAACGTTGTTTGTCGAAACCACATAGTGATAGTACTATGACATCACCTATTTAAGCGAATGATTAGATAACGAAAATGCAGGAATATATATTATTATATTTATTGTGTCATTAATATTGTTAGGTGTAATGATCGCATGACATGGATGTTTGTTACGTACATCTGAAGTGATTTGACAAGTCATTTGAAAATGTCATTATCTCACTCGAGTATATAATAAATATATCTCAAAAAACAATTTTACAGCGTAGTCGAACTTTGATTGCAATAGTAACCAAGTGAATACTTGTTATGTAATCTCACTCTGCTGACCTCGTCATGCATTATATTGAACTACTCGTGGCACGTTGAAACGCCGTGATGATCCTAACGCGTACATGACGTCGTATTTCTAAATTTGTTTATAACGTTTCTCTCAAAACTTATTGACCCACTATATAATTAGCCTTTCTAGAACTAAGCATTATCAGTCACAAATACATGGATTACATGGATTCTATCACGATTCTATTCTTACAATTTAAAAAGATAAGATACTTTATGACGGTCATCAAACTTATTCTTGCGCGAGAGGAAAAAACATTTTACTTATGTAATGTCGAAGCTACGATGAAAACAATTTTAATAAGTTCTCTTTTCTTTTAGATCGACTGTACAAAGAAGAAAAAGCGAAAGATTGTCGAGACATGGCAGAAATGAAAGTATTCACGCGGAGCGAGATCAGAAAAAACGACGATAAGGACAAAGTCCTTTTCATCTTGCACGACAAAGTATACAACGTCCACAGCTTTCTCAATGAGCATCCGGGTGGAGAGGAGATTCTATTGGAACACAAAGGCATAGACGCTTCCGAAGACTTCGACGACGTCGGGCATTCGAAAGACGCGATGGAACTGATGAAGACGTACCAGGTCGGAGTAATCGCTGATTCGGAAAGGGTGAACAAACTGCCGAAAAAAGGCTGGACATCGGGATACGCGAAGGAATTGGAAAAGAACATTCAAGGATCCAGCCTATCTTTTTATCTAATCATAGGTGGAATCGCGCTCGTAGCAGTTCTCTTTTTTTACGTGTATTAATCGATCCGCTGAAATTAATCCGAAAAAATGTTGTGAATGTGACAGTGTGACATGTGATAGAGAAAGGTACTAGAACGAAAAATATTCTTGTATGTCTCTAATGCCTCTGGTCCCCAAGAGCGTATTTCAATAATTAACTTCTTCGAAAGAAGTTTTATTTGATATATATATATCGAATTGTCGTTACATATGAGCGTTATATATTAATGTTTCGTCAATGTTATATTGTCAATGTCATATAAAGAAAAAGTTATTAATTTTATCGGAATGCGTGTGTTAATTCTATTGAAATAATTTTTATATATATTTTATATAATATATAAAATTAAGATTAATCACTAATATTATATTTAGAAACATTAATTTTGGAGCAGTCAGCGATTTTTAAATGAAATTAGAGCATGTTTCCATGGATTAACTTTAATCGTTAAATCAAGCGATTTTATTATACGAGTCACAAAACAAGTTTTAACTGGTTTTATCTATGATGTTATTCTGCCTGTGTGTGTAAGTTGCAAATTGTTTTAATTCAAAGCAGCCTGCGTTGTGTACGCGAATCTGACAAATTAATTTAGTTTTAATTAAAACCATTGGTAATGTCATCAATGTTTTCAAAAATTAAGAATCAATTATATTGAAATAAATATAATTTATTTAATTTTAAATAAATTATAAAACCATAAGCCGAATGATTTCAAAATTATTGAAAAATGTACAATATTAATATATATTAGTTTAACAATTTAAATTTTATTTAAATATCATAATAAAAAATTTGAAAAATTTATTAAATAAAAAACGGAACAGATTATTGCAGCTGCGTATTAAAAGAATGTTTAAACGAATGATACCTGAATTATGTTTACTAATTCGATAAATTGTTTTTAATAACGTGTATATCTATAATAAATTTGTTTAAAAAAATTTTTATCTCAAGCTTTCAATCTATATTGCTTTTATAATCTTTAAGATACACCGCTCATAACTCGCATTTACTTTTTAAACAAATAAAATAAATGTATCCACTACGTTATCTAAGATATTTTTCTTATTGACCTGTTGTTTGTATCACAAGATACACTGATTGTAATTTGTTTTTTAAACACTTGCAAAATTTTTCCGCGTAGAATAAATTATACATTCCACTTTTTATTCCTACAAATTGTTGTAAAATGTATATAACGACCACTAAAGAGATTATGAATTTTCATAACCCAGATTTTCATAACGTTTCTCATTCGTTTTTTCATAAGAAAATACAAATGAATGAATCACGGATGTTCGAAGGATAACTATTATATAAGAGTATTTTAATAGAAAAAAATCAAGAGTCAAGTGGTTAATTAGAGTGTAAGAATTTAAGCATACAAACGCGACATATGAAAATTGAGAAAGAGAGAGAGAACGTAGAAGAAACCGACAAAACCCATTCAAAGCTAAGTGATACTTACATATGTTATTTACAAGTATATACCAATTTTATCAAACGAAGTCGATAATATAAACAATAATTACACTTTTATATATTATCTACTTACATTGTATTGCAAGAAACACTTTTCAAGCATGAACGTGTGAGCTGTTACCTGAAGAGTTTCCATTGTATTCGTAATTGGTTTGATCCGCTTGTTAGAT
>Ga0157363_1002472_pt1 | contig 16293 bp, 14 predicted proteins | sample AttsexASBM1_FD_111477 | JGI IMG/M metagenome (GOLD analysis project Ga0157363, IMG submission 111477) | Fungus gardens microbial communities from leaf cutter ant in Ribeirão Preto, State of São Paulo, Brazil - Atta sexdens ASBM1 | ecosystem: Host-associated > Fungi > Mycelium > Unclassified ... | reverse complement strand
TAACCTTAGCTCACTCTAAAAGCCATACATATCACATACTATTGACATGTGGAATAATATCATTATTTCAGAACCTTCTTGATCCTTCTATGACTGTGACTTGTGACAGATGTGTGATACCATGTGATGTTATATGATATTATACTAAACTCTGATCTAAGTTCAAAATAGAAAATAAATAGAAAATAAAATAAAAATGAGAAAGAAAATAAGAATAAAATTGTTGTGGTAACCACTAGTCTAAGAATGACCAATAGTATACTAAGTAAACTTATAGGTGAAGTATCTATAAGAGAACTCAACAAGAAGTTCCTAATGCATTGCTACCCTATCTATATAATAGATACATGGTCTGTACTAATGATAAATATGCCTATTCCAATGTATATATATTATCCATTAAGTCCATCACACCATTTTTACAAGATAAACATGTTTCCTAACATTATTATTCTAGACTCTTCTATCATATTCTAGACCTTTGACTTCATATTATGTGACATCTCATGTGACCATAATTATATGCCTCTTCATCATTCAAAAATTGAAATTGAAATTGAAAATCAAATTAAAGAAAATAAAGAAAACAAAAATAAAAACAAAATAAAATATTAGAGTTTGAACATACCATGATAAAAATAGAGTTTTCTGTCTTTGATTCTGACATGGTGATATTTTCAGTAAATATTTGAAAATTGAAAATAAATTGAAAATAAAAAGAAACTAAGTCTACTTTCTGCTATCTTGACAGGAAAAACTCCATATAAAGTCTGAGTAAATTTACAGAGTTTGAAGAAAATAATTAGGCAACTGAAACAAATAAAGATGACCATGGATTTTGACTTAAATAAAGTGAAATAACTGTAGACTTTTGATAGAATTAAGTTCATTATAAAGTATCAAACTACTAACAGAGTTTTGGGCACAAATAAAGCCAAATAACCACAGGGATTTAATGTTGTATTGAATTTAGACATGTCTTGGACATGTTTCAGAGTTTGAAATATGACAGTTTAACAAAGTGGTATTTGATATTATTATACTTAGTTTATCAATAATTCCTATTATTTGTACTGTTTGAAATAGATCCATTGTTGTCAGCATAAATTATGACTGGTGTGGCTATTGAAAAACTAACCTTATCAAAAAACTTGGTAAGTCAGAATACTTATTGAGTTACTTATATAAAGGCCACATACTTTGCTTCTACAATGGATATTGTAACTGTTGTTACAATTCAAAATTCAAAGTATTAAGTCAAGAAAAGAATCTTATATTGGGGTTAACACAAGAAAACTCAATGAAGTTCCAAGTATAAAGTGTCTGTCTTATATACACTAGGCTAATAGTCTATGCTATACTAAACCTAGCCTACTCTAAAAAGTACATATTATCCATAAGATTAGCATATGATGAACATACTGTATGACATCATTGTTCCAAAACCTTTTATGTTCTTTTATGTAATGTGTAATTATATTACTATAACTATGATATGTGATACAGTATCACTTTGTGTGATAGCTTATGACAGTTATGTATAACATTATACTAATCTCTAACTTTAAGTTCAAAATAAGAAAAATAAATGAAAATAAAAATGAGAAAGGAAATAATAAATAAATAAAGTTAACTGTCTTTAATTTTAATAACAGAAAACAGTATTTTCTGTTGTTTAGTCTTCTAGAACACTAGTTCATCAGCAACAAAGAATATATTTCCTTTTGTTAATCTCTATGATTTCTTTTATATAGCATGAGACTTGCTTAAGAGTATTCCAATATACTTTTTGAGTGAAGTATAATAGAAGGTTAATTAGAAAGGAAAGATCAGAGAGAATAGTAACTTAGAGTCACATTAATGATTCAAGTACTTTATGATATGAAACATCCTCTATTTCTTTAGTCTCTTCTGGTAAACTAAAACTATCATCATTAGTTAGCATGATTCCCAGTAGTAATAGTATGAATACTAGTTTGCACTTGGTCATATGAAAACATTCTAGTATCTGCTCACTATAAGCATACTAAGATAATATTTTGTTATTAGTTTTCTTGTTTCTGTTGATATGCATTTCAAGGATAAGTTTCACCTCTCCAATATCTTTTATTGCATAGCTGGCACTGAGTTTTGACTTCACTAAAATTTTACCTTTTTTAGTTAATAAAACATTTAAGATATTGTCTGTTTAAGTTGAGATAAGTATAAGTTCATCATTAATAACTTGTGACTAAATTTGTAGGTCTACTTGTAATTTATAGTATTCATAGCCTTCATATATACAGTCAAGATTCTCAGCCCAGTCATATGCTCTCTGTATAGTTCTATATAGAGTTTTGAAAAATCTTTAGACATATTTCTCTCCTCTTCTTCAAAACTCTTTGGCTATTTCATATAGACCTCAAATTTATTATTACTATTTAAGAATACTGATATAAAATTAATCTACCACAGATAGAGACCTCATGCTGCAGCTATTGCACAAATTAACCAAACTAACTCTAGTCTCATAACAGATATATATATCTTATTGTAGTCTTCCCTAAGAATTTGAGTAAAACTCTTAGCCACTATGTGTTTTCTTCTTTTCTGAATTACAATTTTCTCTCCATTTCAGAGTATATACTTATTTAGATCTAACAACATTTTTATTCACTGGTCTCTAAACAATCTTAAAGATTTTGACATGGTAGATAGATATTTTACATAAAAGACTTGTACTGTAGATTCTCTTGTAACCTGTCTATGCAAAACAGCAATATTATCTAGTAATATATAAGTAGTTAGTAAACAGTATAAGATCAGGTAAGAGAAATACCAGCTAGCACTTACAGAGCAAATCTTGGGAAAAAATATTTTTTTGAAGATATTAATTTCTGTTGTCAAATGACATGGCAACAAGTAGTGTTGATTTGAGTATTATAAACATTGGCCAAGTGAATATGAAGAGACTGATCAAAGATGTGAAAGAGAAAAGAGCAACGAGATTGTTAAAATAGATAATGGAGAATAATGTAATGTTGTTGAATCTATAAAAACAAATATTGAAGTTACAAGTAGTAGAGAATTAGAAAAGAAGGAGACAACAAAAAAGAGAACAAAAAAGGAGAGAAAACAAAAAAAGGTGGAAAAAGAAAGAACAGAAAACAAAAAAAGAGAGAGAGAAAGAATAAGAAAGAAAATGAATAGAAAATGAATTAAGAAGAGTAAAAAAAAAGAAAAAAGAGTAGAGAAGAAGTGGAGATAGCAAAATGCATAGGAAAAAAGAAGATAAACAAATAGGAAAAGAACAATAATAGAGAGAAAGTGTTTTTGTATGTAGAGGTTTTGAGAATATTGTCCATCACTGTAGAAATGTGAGAGAAAAGAGATCAACCCCAATAACCTTAAATAAATTTGAAGTATTGAAGAATAGAGTGATGAATATAGGAGAAGGAAGTGGAAGAGAGATAAGGAAAGATAAAAAGACAGTTTTAAGAGAAGAAAGAGTAAAAAGGAAAAGTCGGTAGAAGTATGAAAAACAAGAGTAGAGAAGAAGAAAAAGGATGGAGAAAAGAAGGAAAAATTGTTGAGAGAAGTGATAGTGAAAATAAAGCTAAAGCAGAAGGAAGACAAAAAAGGAATTGTAGTAGAAGTGTTATTAGATAGTAGCACAACAGGGTTGGTGATGAGTTTAGAGTTCATAGAAAAGAATAAGTTTAAGACAATGAGGTTAGAAAAACTGATTTATATAAGAAATATTAATGGTATCTTTAACTATGAAAGACTGATTGATCATATGGTAGAAGTAGAGTTGTTTTTCAAGAGATATAAAGAGAAAATGTTAATTAGAGAACTGGGAAGATAAAGATGATAAAATGTCTAGACAAGTGTGAAAAGAAATGAAGAATGAGACAAATAAAGCTAGAATAGCAAAAGCAGAAATAAAAGAAATAAAAGAAATAAAGAGAAAAGAAAAAAGAGTTTATAAAACTGACAGTTGAAGAAGAGATAGAGATAGTAAGAATAATAGAAGAAAAGAAGAAAGATAAAGAAGAAGAAGTTAGAAAGAATGCCAATGAGAAAAACATGGAATCATGTTATAGATCTTAGAGAAGAATTTATACCAAATAAAAAAAAGATATATCTGTTGTCAAGAATATAAAAAGAAGAAGTAAACTGTTTGAAACATTCTTCTATACAATTTTGTGTTTCAGTAATAATCTTACTAGGACATATCCACTAAATACCTTACAATGTTTAAGACATATCCATCAAAGAGGCTAATCATCTTCAAAGTCTCCAACCCATACTATTCAACCTGCCCAGACATTTTCCTCTGTCCCTGGCCCAAGTATTGTCCCTATGGACAATAGTCCTAATTAGAAAGATGCTCCCACTACTAATCTAATATCTAATAAACCTAATTCTTCTACTCACTCATAGTCAAAATCCTATCACAGCAATAATACTAATGGGCAATTGGCTAATGTACTTAGTTATATTGTAAACACTCTTACTACTAATCAAACCTCTAGTCCAAATTCTAATTTAAGGAAAACTAAAGCTCACATCTCCAACACATTTAGTGGCACTGAACCTGACAAGCTCAATAATTTCTTGTTTCAATGTTGTCTTTACTTCTATACTAATCTCATGCAATTCAATATGGATATTGCAAAAATTAATTTCTTAATGACATATCTCACTAGAGTTGCCTAAGACTAGTTTGAGATAAGCCTCAACCAGGAAGACCAGAGTATTCTGCAAGATTGGCTCTCTAACTAAAACCTTTTTGTTGACAAATTATGTTAACACTTTGGTCTTTTGGATCCTATTGGTAAAATAGCTACCATACTGGATAATCTCTGTATAAAGTCTGGTGATAAGATCTTTACTTCCAATATGGATTTCATATGCTATGTCTCCCAATTAGGTTGGAGGAATAGTGTTTTGTGCCACCACTATTACTAAGGCTTCCCAATTGGATCCAGAATCCTATTTCTATCTGGAAACAAGGTAAATCTACCTCATTCCAGGATATGTATGCTTTGGCAATGACCATTGATCATTGCTACTGAGAATACAACCATAAATGCCATTATGCCAAGCAAGTAGAAAAGAAGGCTCTTAAGTCTTACTCTTAGAAACAAAGTAAGGTTTTTTCTACTAGTAATACTAAGGTCTCCCAGAACAAAGTAAATTCTAATGGTTTTATCTGCCAAATCATCTCCTTTCAACATATTGTTCACTACTTCCCAGAAATAATCTAATTCTCTATAGGTAGATCTATTCTCCAAGTTAGCCAATAATGGCAAGTTGACTAGTAATGAGTATAAAAAGTATCTTGAAAATGACTTGTATCTCTAATATGGAGCAAGAGACTACAAATTAGACTCCTGTTCCAAAAAGCAAACCATAGTCACTTCCAAAGGCTATAGTACTTCACTAGCTACAGACCTTCTTGTAGCTATTTCTGAGAAATCCTTGGAAAAATAGAGAACAACCCCTAAAACTCTGTATAGAGTAAAGACCACATTGAACTTCCCTATGCAGCAATGAGTCCCATCCAACTCAATGCATCTGCCCTTTCTGATCCTTATTTTTTCTTTGTCTCCCTTACTTCTCTCTTAATTCTTGGTCAGAATCATCTTAATAAAATACCATTTCAAATTCTAGATCTACCCATTGCTTTATAGACTCAAAATTTGTAGATACTTACTACTTGAAGATATATGCAACCCCACTAGTTGCTCTCTGCTTATTTGATGGTTCATTAAACAGTACTATCTCCAAATTTGCTAACTTGCCCATAATTTTTCCCACTGGTAATTATATAACTCTAGACTTCTATATTACTCTACTTTATTCGTTCTACTCTTTGGTCCTTGAATACAACTGGCTCATCTAACATAATCTACTGATTAACTAGGTAAATAGGTTGATAAACTTCCATCTATCTTTACAAGAAAATCTTGCTCTCTCTCACATTACAGCCAACACATCATTGGTATCTCTGTCATCTCCTAACACTTCTCTGCAATCATCAAATCCTGTAGTTTTCATACCTGCATCTGAGACCTTTGTGTCTACTTCTAAGTAACCCAACATTACTATTATTGGTACAGCAGTATTCTTGTGCATATCAAAACTTCTGAGCTCTAACAAATTTCAACTCTGTCTTTGCTCTTCAGACATTTATATCAACTCTACAAAACTTGTAAAAGCCCCTGATCTTTCTAATATCTCTTCCAAGTATCATGAATTCACCAATGTTTTCAGCAAAAAGAAGGCTGAGGTCCTCACTTCTCATTATTCTTATGGCCTCAAAATCAACCTGGAAGAAGATGTTCAACCTCCAGTTGGCCCTATATACTCTTTTCAGTATCTGAATAAAAGGCTCTAAAGAAATTCATTAAGGAAAACCTCAATATAGATTTTATTCAACCAACCTTCTCTCCACATGGTATATTAGTCTTATTTATCAAGAAGAAAGATAGTTCACTATGTCTTTGTGTCGACTTCCACAGTCTTAACCATATTTCCAAAAAGAATCACTATTTACTCCTACTCATCTCTGATTTACTAGACCCACCTCACAAAACTTGAGTATATACAAAAAAAATCTTTGTCATACTTATCACTTAGTTTGCATAGCCAACAGTGATGAATGGAAGACCACTTTTAGAACACAATATAGATTATTCAAGTGGTCTGTAATGCCTTTTAGTCTTATGATCACTCTCATAATCTTTCAGAAATTCATGAATGATCTTTTCTCTGACCTTTTGAATGTCTGTGTCATGATCTATCTGGATGATATACTTATCTACTCAAATAATATGTCCAAATATTACTGGTATATTAAAAAAGTACTTAAATATCTCTGCAAGGCTAGTCTTTATGCTAAAGCAAAAAAATGTAAATTTCACTCCAAGTTAGTAGAATATCTGGGATACATTCTTTCTCCTTCTGATCTCACCATATTTGATAATAAAGTAAATATTATTCAAGACTAGCCAAAGTCTAAAAAAGTCAAGGATATTCAATTCTTCTTAGGTTTCACTAATTTCTATTGCCAGTTTATCTTCAACTACTCAGACATTGTCATTCTATTGACATACATTACTTGGAAGGATATTTTCTGAAAGTTTGATTCCTCCTATCATAATGCTTTCAACTCTCTTAAGAAGGCATTCACCTCCACTCCCATCCTCACTTACAGGATTCCTAATGCTCAACTCATTATGGAAACTGATGCCTTAGACTATGCTTTCACTGCAATCCTTTTTATTGTGAATGAAAAAACAAAGTTCATCCAGTCACTTTTTACTTCTAGACTTTTACTACAGTAAAGTTGAATTATGACACATATAACAAGGAATTACTTGCTATTTTTGAGGCTTTCAAAATTTGGCAACACTATCTAGAGAGTCTGGCCTATTCTATTGACATTGTTATAGATCATAAAAACTTTGAGTATTTTTCTACTACCAAGGTATTGACCTAGAGATAAGCATAGTAATCTAAGTATCTCTTTCAGTTCAATCTTGTTATCAGGTTCCATCCTAATCATCTTGGCACCAAACTGGATGCTCTCACTAGATAGTAGGATGTCTACCCTAAAGGGGGGGATATTAGCTACACTACAGTCAACCCTTATAACTTTTAAACCAATCTTTACTTAAGAACAACTTATGGTCTCTGTACAAGCTACTATCCTTCTCTTTTCTTTCCTTCACATAGCTACAGTTGTTGATTTGGACACTCTACACAAAGATATCCTTTCAGCCCTTTCTAGTGATCTAATTGCTACAAAACACATCTCTGCAGATAGCCAATAATCTATAGACTCCAACAGTCTTCTCTACCTTGATAACAAAATTTACATACCATTTGCTAGTAATCTCTATATACATGTTCTCCAGTATAATCATGATCATATTCTAGCTGGCTACTTTGGTCAGAACAAAACACTAGAACTTGTTTGCAATGGATATTCCTAGCCTAGCCTCTATGCTGATATATAACAATTCTACAAGTTCTGTGTCACTCGTATATAATCTAAGTCATGATGTCATAAGCCTTATAGATCTTTCAAACAACTCCCTATCTCCAAATGACTATGGAATTCCATTTCTATGGACTTCATTAAGAAACTCCTATCATCCTCTGAGTTTGATACTATTCTAGTTATTTTCAACTAGCTCACTAAACAGGTAATCTTTATCCCTGCCCATAACACCATCACATCTGCAGACTTAGAATGTCTGTTTGTCTTTCACATGTTCTCCAAACATGACATTCTTTCCCATATTATCTCTGACAGAGGTTTGGAGTTTGTGTCAAACTTTTTCTATTCTTTAGACACCGTTCTAAACATGCAACTTCATTTCACTTCAGGCTATCACTCTAAAAGTGCTAGCCAAGCCAAACATATGAACCAGACCCTTAAGCAATATCTCCATGTATATTGTAATTACCAGTAAGATAACTGGTCCAAACTCCTATCTCTTGTGGAGTTCTCTTATAACAATACTCTGAGTGCTACTACTAGTGTTTCTCTGTTCTTCACTAATAAGAGATATCATCCAAACATTACTGTTTACCCTGAACACAATATTACTTCCTTCTAAGCCTATGACTTTGCAGTAGACCTCAATGAATCACAGAGTATCTTCAAAGCTGAAATCTCTGTGGCCCAATAGCATTATTAGAAGTCTGCTGATGTGTGATATTCCTCTACACCTGATTTCAAAGTAGGTGACAAAGTCTTTGTCAAGGCTTAGTTCTTCAGAACTACTTGGTCTTCAAAGAAGCTTTCCAAAAAATATCTCAAACCTCATAAAATCATTTCCTAGCCTGGTACACTATTGTTCACCCTTCAATTTCCAGAGTTATTGATTGCCAATAGGCATACAAACTCCTATACAAGGTGATCTAGCTAGAGTATGAAGATGAATCTCTGTATCTGAGCTTACCCATGTCACTGAATTAGTATCTGATTTCCACATTATATATCCTACTAAGCTTGGTTCACTTCCATTATCCTAACTCTGTCTGTTTCAACTCAATCTCAGCTTCTATACACTCTTTACAAAGTTGTTTTTATTTTCAAATTTTTAGATTTTAATTTTCATTTCTGTTTTAATCATCTTAAATTTTTGACTCACAGTTATAGACAAAAGAAAAAGAAAAAATCTTATTAATTCAAATAAAACAAAACTAATATTCTAGTAGGAGATTGATAATAGGGTTTCTTCCTCTATCTCTTTCTAACTCTCCTCATCTTCTCTGTTTTCTTTCTCACTTTCCTTGTTACTACTCTACAGATCCTCCTTCAAATATCATCTCCAATCAACTATGGTCCCAATTCTTGCTAATTGGGCCATATTCTTCTCTTAGTCCTCCACCAAGTCCTGTAGGGACTTTTCAATGCTTCAATACTTTTGACAAGGTTCCAGAGTGCCTTTTCAATGGTACTTAACACCATGTCATAGGTAGAAATCATTGCTGGAGAAATGTTGTTGGTATAAAAGGTATACTATTACTTGACAGCAATATATCCAGTGCATATGAGAGAGCGACTGAAGAAAGAAGATTATTAGAGAATAAAAGAAACAAAAAATCTATACTTACCTTGAGTTGTACACCAGGCAGAATTGCCTAGTATACACACACACCTCTCATAGAGGTTATCTTTTTCTATCTTAACTGTAGCATTGCTGCAGTACCTCCTTGATTGCTTTCCTTTGGTTTTCTTAGAGAACTGTCACTCCACCTTATTTTCTGAGAAGATGTTGATAATCTTTTTTTGTTTAACTCCTGCAACCTGGAAAGTCTCAGTGATTTCTAAAAGAGTAACATCCTCTGCTAAAACTTCATTCCAAAGTTTCTTCTTCTTCTCCTCTGCAAGTCTCTGCTTCTTAGCCTTTTTCCATATCTTGGCCTTAGTAATCTTTCTTGCTTTCTAAGCAGCTTGTTCAATATAGTGGGCCTTTACTGTCTTTTCCAAGCAGGCTTGAAATCTTTGTTTCTCTTTATGCCTCCTCTGTATCTCCTGTTGCTGCTGTTCAAATATCTTGGTGTTGGCTTGAGAAATATCAGTTGATAGAGAGGAAGACATAATGATATAGAAAAAAATCAAAAAAATTTCTTCTTATCTATGTATTATTAACCTAGACATGATTATGGGTTCTTTGGATAAACTCAATAGGACTTTGAAGGCTCAGTCCTAAGAGGGGAATACTATTATATGTCAAGTCTACCTATTCTGAAGATACACCCCTATAGCACTGCTGTCTTTCCAAAATTTACAACACAAGCCTGTTCTCTATAATAACTACTCTTCTTGCAACATGTTCTTATGGTAGTGATGTAACAATTTGGATATCCAGTCTTCCATGATGGAGATACTCCTATTGAACTTAGTCTTCTATAGCAAAGTTCTCCTATCTTACTTCTGTCAGTGTCTCACCACTGAAATCCCAAGTATCTCCTATACATCTGACTTGTATATAAGACTAGTAGTTATACTGTAATTCACTAGCCTGATAATCGACAAAGATAATTCTTATTGAACTTAATCTCCAGTGGCAATATACCAAACCAGCACTCATCTTCCTTTCAGACTTCATTTACTCCTCTGAAGTTGTGACTTTGTAGTAGACAGATGGTGTAACACATAAGCTAAAGCCAAGGTTGTTCTACAAAGTTTGTATCACTAAGCTAACTCCATGGACTTTTACCTTCTAGTATGAACCATATCTAACACTAGCAACTTTTCAGGCAATAATAATATAGTGGAAGAATTATTGAGAAGGATGGCAGAGAATGATTTATTTGTAAAACTAGAAAAATGTATGTAGAAGATTAGAAAGATTGGATTTTTAGGAGTGGTGGTAGGACTATACAGGGTGAATATGGAAAAGGAGAAAGTTCAAGGAGTAGTGGAGTGGCCAGTACCAAGAAGTGTAAAGAATGTACAGAAGTTTTTAGAATTGCCAAACTATTATAGATGGTTTGTTAAAGATTTCACAAGAGTAGCAAAATCTCTTCATAAGATAACAAGGAAAGATGTGAAGTGAAATTGGAGAGAGAAACAATAGAGAGTATTTGAAAAGTTAAAGGAGAGGTTTATGACAAAACTAGTCTTAGTAATATCAGACTTGGACAAGAAGATGAGAGTGAAGACAGATGTGTCAGACTTTGCTATGGAAGGAGTGTTATTAATAAAATACAAGGATGAGAAGTGGAGGTCAGTTGCTTATATTTCTAAATCATTAAATGAGGCCAAAAAAACTATAAAATTCATAATAAGATGTTGGCTATTATCAGATGTTTAGAGGTATAGAGATATTTCTTAGAGGGCACCAAGAGTTAGTTTTGGACCAACCACAAAAACTTGGAGTACTTTATGAAAGCTCAGAAGTTAAATCTAAGACAGGCTAGTTGGGCCTTATATTTGTCAAGATTTGATTTCACTTCAAAACATGTGGCCAGCAAGAGTATGGGACAAACAGATAGTTTGAGTAAGAGAACAGATTGGGCAGAGGAAGTGGAAATAGATAATGAAAATCATGTAATGTTAAAAAAGAAATGGTTAGAGATTAAGTGATGGAAAAGAGACAGTTATTGATTGAGGAAGCTGAAGAAGAAATTATAGAAAAGATTAAAAAGTTAGAAGCAAAAGATGATGAGGTAGCAAAAATAGTAGAAGAAATAAAGAAAGCAGGGTTAAAGTATTAAGAAATGATAAGTAGCAGATTGAAGATGACTTAGTATTGAAAGAGGGAAAGGTATATGCTCCGAGAGATAAGGAGTTGAGATTGGAGATCATTCAGCTTCATCATAATATACCAATAGCAAAACATAAAGGGCAATGAAAGACAGTGGAGTTGGTCACTAGAAATTATTGGTAGCCAGAAGTAATAAAGGAGGTAAAGTGATATGTGAAGGAATGTGATCAGTGTGAGAGGATAAAGAATAGAGCAGAGATTCCAGCAGGAAAATTAAGACTAAACACAGTACCAGAAAGACTAACAAAGTTACTAGTATCAAGAGGCTAGTAGTATGTGATAGATTTTCAAAAATGTCATACTTTATTATAATGACAGAAAAAATTACAGCAGAAGAATTAGCTAAGTTATTTAGAGACAATGTGTGGAAGTTGCACAGGTTGTGAGAGAGTGTAATTTTGGATAGAGGATCTCAGTTTGCAGCAGGATTGATAAAGAAGTTAAATGAGATGTTAGAAATAAAAACAAAGATATCAACAGCTTTTCATTCACAGACAGATAGACAAACAATAAGAACAAATCAAGAATTGAAGCAGTACTTGAGAATGTACATCAATCATAGGCAAAGCAATTAGTTGGAATAGTTGGCAACTGCAGAGTTTGCCTTTAACAATAAAGTACATACAGCTACAAGGTCATCACTATTTAAAGTCAACTATGGATAAGAGTTAAGCATGGGCTTTGAGATAAGAAAAAAGAGGAAGCATATAAAAGTGGAGGAGTTTATGAAAGAGATAAAGAAGATATATGAGGAAGCAAAAGTGGCATTAAGAAAATCACAGAAGGAAATGAAAAAAAAAATATGTGGATAGGAATAGAAAGGAAGTGGTGGAGTATAAGATGGGAGATAGAATGTTGTTAAGTATGAAGGATTTAATGTGGCAAATGAGGAATAAAGAGATGAAGAAGTTGACAGAGAAATTTGTGAGGCCATATAAAATTAAGAAAATTATATCAGAAAATACAGTGAAGTTAGAGTCACCAGCATCAATGAAAATTCACCCAGTGATTAATATAAGTAGAATAGCAATGTATCAGGAGCAAGTGGAGAGATAGAAGAAGATTCCACCTCCTTTAGTAGAGATAGATGGAGAAAAGGAGTATGAAGTTGAATAAATATTGAATAGAAGAGATGTGAGAGGGAAGCTAAAGTACTTAGTCAGATAAAAAGAATATACAGTGAAGGAAGACACTTGGGAGGGATTGGAGAACTTAGGAAATATGATGGACTTGGTGGAGGATTTTGAGAAGGAAATTAGAGAAGAAGAGATAAAAAGAGTACAGCTAAGAAAAGAGAAGGAGAAGGAAAGAGCATTGAATTCAGAAGCAGAGATGTTCAAAAGAAGTGAGTTACCAGGGAAGTATATTGTAAAAATTTTGTTTGAATGGAATAATAGAAAGTTTGTGGATGAATATTTGAAGAAGTCAGAGAGAAGTTAGGCAAGGTGGAAAGGGAAAGGAAGTCAAGTTCCTCCAGAGGTGGAACCTTAAGAGGAAGGTACTGTTATGGTGTACTTGGACCTAAACATTTTTCTTTTCTTTTTATCTATCTTTCTTAATTCAATATTTTCTTTCTTTTTCTTTTTCTTGAACAATGAAGAGGCATGTGACCATGGTCACATGATGTCATAAGGCCTGGAAAGGGGCTGGAAGAATGATGTCAAGGTACATGTTAATAGTATATTCACCTCATGGACAACACATAGACTTTAGAGTAGGGTATTTATTGTTAACACAGACCATCTATGTATTGTATAAATAGTGTAGAAATATAGTAGGGACTCCTTGTTGAGTTCTCTTGTGATCTCCATAAGATACTTTCTATTGAGTTTACCTTAGTGACACTATTGGTCTTTGTGACTAGTGGTTACTACAACACTCTTGTTTATAGTGTTAATAAGTGTATGCAAAAAAGCTGTATTTCCTTATATCTTGTTATAAACTATTTTTGGACTTGACTCTCTTTTCTTTTATTTATATTTTCTATTTTTAGATAGTAGATTATAATATGATCACATGACACGGGTCATATGACTGTCAAAGATATGATGTCATAAGCATATGACCAGATTACATAACAAAATATACTAGAAATAATTAGTCATATATATAATATATAGAAGATCTCAGGCAGTTATCATCATCAAGAGACAACCAAGTTCAAGTTCGAAATTTGATGGTTAGCTGCACAGTATCTCAGTCTCTCAGACCCTGGATGGCAAACAAAGTGAATGAATGATCGACATATGAACAACTCATTGCATAGATACAGCCACTTTAGCTAGGAAGTGCCAATGTTACAGGGGTAATGCCAGCAAGCGTGTATTCGGTGTAAAGATAAGAAATAGCCAGTAGATGCAGTCGTAAGCCATCGAACATGGCGAATCTTTCGTGAATATTTCTTGAAACCCTGATGCCTAACAGTCAAGAGTGCATTGAATGGTTAGGGAAATAACGGAGAGACAATATTGTCTGTTGTGCATGCACGCTAACATCTTCTGCCCTGGGGTCGCACCGAATTATTCTGATCGTCGGGGAAGATCGGCCCAAATAGGTTTTGGCTTATCTGAGTCTACACTGCCAGCTTCCTATAAAGAGAAAAACATAGTATCAGCATCAAAACACATGTGCTGGCCGAGACGCCGAACAGCCGATTAGAAGCGAGAGCACCCGTAAGTACTTCAAAGCCAAGAAAGAAAGAAAAGAGGTTTAATCGGAACCGACACCACAAATGCTGCAGCCAATACATGAAACAGGGTTATGAATTATGATGGGAAATGCACTCCATTAAGCACAGACGAAATTGGAACCCGAAGAATAGATGAAGAGGGAAATGTTGAGGTCACAAACCTGGGCAGACATCTGACCTTTCATCTCCGTTTCTCTGGCCAGTCGGGCAGCTCGGGCAGCATCCACCTTACGCCTAATATCAGGTGACATTTCCTGCAAATTGAAGGACAAGGTGGTTAACAGGTGAAGTCGAAGAAAGAAGTGGAATGATAGAAATTGAAAAGGAAGTTTGATCCATTAGAAGGCGGCTATCATGAGATGGCACAATGAATCACGAAGTGTATTCTTTGGTATGAGGCGGACATATCCCGAAGAGAAGGTAGAGAGAGGGGCGCAAAGACGGAAGAGAAGATAAGCCCGCCCAGTGAACCAAAGATAGAAGTATATGTGATATAAGAGTGTTCTCCTGGGAGGGCAGAAAGGTGTAGTCACGTCTAAGTCTGACAGCAGAAAAGGACTCTGGTCGAGGAACAGCTCTAAATAAAAGGTAAAGAAGCGGTGATAACAAGAGAAAGGCAAAGTCTCAGAGAAGCGCCAAACTTACATACCTTATAAAGTTGTTCTTCAGTCGGCGTTGTGGCTGTTGTATTGATATTATTAAGCAGTATGTGAAGATCCCCAGACGGATGGCAAAATAGCGCATAGACACCATATAAACACCATCCCAATCATCACAATTAGATGGTGTATGTCCGAAGGGTGGGATTTGTGCGGGACAAGGATCATTTCATGAAAATCAAGAAAAGCACCGGAGTAAATAAGGTAAGTGATATATCGATGGTATGATCCCATAAGTGATTGCTGCGCGACAACTAACCTTTCATAAACATGTATCCAACGGCCATTACTTTAGAAAAACATACAACATTCCAATGACCGGTGCGACACAAGGAAGAATCATCGCAATCGTAGTATGGGTATTGGAGGAAGAAGAGCAAAAAGGTTAGACCGTTGTATATTGACAGCGTAGATGAGAGGAAGACAGTGAAATTGGTGTTCCGTTATATGAAAGATAGGAGTAGCACGGAGGGTACATCATGCGGATGGATCACATTGGCATGTTTGAGGGTATCCATGATGTCCAATAAGATGTCGGTCAACGTAGATCATAATAGTGTCAGTTGTAATTGAGTGGGTCAGACGAGAAGAGAAGCTTGCGTGAGTCGAGAACAGCTGGACACGCGGTGGAAATAAAGGTTAATACGCACAGCCAGAGGCAAAGATAGAGAATCTGAACCAAGGAAACTGTTGCATGAAAGAAGAGTGTAAGAAGGTATGGCCATTCGAACGCCTGATCGTCACAAACACAAATAAGTTCTCAGTAAGAGATAATGATGTCATACAACTTCAACATTTGACTTGAAACACGTTTATTCATTAAATACATACCCTCTTCGAGGCGATGTTTCCGCTTCGTGGCAACTTGGACTCCAGGAGCGATCCGATCTGTGGATGACCCTCGAGCATTAGGGCCCTGTCACCACTCTTTTCGACAACGAAACTTGACACCTTGGTATATGACTCTCGTTCAACATCCAGTGCGCTTCTGAAATCTTGAAACGAGTGTCACAAATGCACCGAAAGACCACATAGTGTATAAGTTCTAGGGTGAAACGCGTCTTACTTAGGTTTGGCACTTTGGAACTCATTTCTTGTATTTCACTGCGTGCTCGAAAATTGGGCTGGTTTTGTAGAGACTAGTCTACGAGGTGCCGCCTCAAAAAGT
>Ga0157363_1002471_pt1 | contig 16294 bp, 3 predicted proteins | sample AttsexASBM1_FD_111477 | JGI IMG/M metagenome (GOLD analysis project Ga0157363, IMG submission 111477) | Fungus gardens microbial communities from leaf cutter ant in Ribeirão Preto, State of São Paulo, Brazil - Atta sexdens ASBM1 | ecosystem: Host-associated > Fungi > Mycelium > Unclassified ... | reverse complement strand
GAAAAAAATATTAGAAATTTGAAATATTTATTTTTCATATTAAAAAATAAACTTTGAAACCCTTGCATTTTTGCCGTATATCCTATAAAAATGGGATATATGACTACTCATAAGGGAAGGGGGAGATATGTACAGCTAATGAAAAATTTACAAATAATGCATATAAATAAGAAGTATAATGACACAATAACTTATAAAATGTGATTATTATTAAGAATTTTTATTTCATTTATAAACACGTCTGATGAAAACTTAGTATGATCGAAACGTTCCGTGAAATGATAATAAAAGAATAATAAAGGTTTACTGTTTACATCTTTTAAAGCTCGTTTATTGTAATGACCTGGTAGAAGCTCCTTATTATAAAATGTGTTTTATTAAGAAAATAATAAGAAAATAATAAATATAAAGTAATAAATAATAATTATAATCTTCCTACATATATTATATTATAACATGAGGCATGACATGAGTACATATTTCATATAATATGTTTATTGCATTTAGTGCACTGAATTCAATCTGCGCATTTTGTATGCTTTGAGCATAAATTTCGCTTGCTGTATATCCCAAACAAGTGAGATATACAAGACAACAACCTAAACAAAGAATACAAAAGCAAAGCACTTGTATTTTGCTACATAACATGCTTTATTATTCTACACGTATGTATCACGAAATAATCACTAAGTCTTTTACGCGTCCTACAGTCATCATTTTATGTAGATTATAATTTATGATGGTGTTACTTATTACAGTGACAAATCGATTCAACTCACAATAATTTCATTATATTAATATTAACAGTAAGAAGCTGAAATCATAACATAATACTAATATAACATAAAGGCATATAACAGAGTAATTGCGGGAAAATTACCCTCATTCCTTCTATTTTTTCTGATTTCTGCGGCGTAAATCCCAGAGCGGCGTATGCCGGAGTTACCCCATGTTGTATACAAAAGCAGATTTTCCAGGTGAAGAACTTAATTCATAAAAATACCGTTTTTATCAATATTAAAATAATAATAATAATACAATTAAGATTAGCTATACGCTTCATAAATTTTAGTATAATAGTAAACATTTATGTGATTATATATTATATATGTATATACATTTTCAATGAGACTGTCTGAAAAGTTTTGGATAGCAGTTTTGGATAGAACTAAGCCGAACAACATTTATACGCGAAGTTTATACGCGACCAAAGGTAGTCCGATTATGAGAGCTTCTCATTGTTCGACGTGATGAATAGCAGGATTACAAAGCTCTCGCACGAGGGAGCCATATCTCATATTAAACAACGTCAAGAAAGAGGAAACTTATAGGAAAGATAGCACATAGAAAGGGGTTCACGTTTCTCGTAAAGACACTAAATAACGTTGTCAAATAATTGAATGAGAAAGAGTAGTCGAACGTTCAACAAAGAATACAAAAAAATAACGTGCATTTGGAATACCAAACGATGGATACGCTTAGTTTACGCATCTCGTATAAATCTACTTTGAGTCCTTTCACCGCGGCAGGTGTCTACGCATACAATAACGGAGGCGGATACGCGCATACGCAGAAAAGTGCAACGAGTGGGCTTTCACGCGAGGCAATGTAGCGTGTTGTGTCGCCGTCCTGGCCGTCCAACATGGAAATACCAAGTGTAGGAATGCAATGTGTGGTTTTCAACCTGCGCAATCGATTTCCTTTGAATCAAAGCATAATTAAATGTTATATGTGCTGCAGATCGATTAGCTTGTTAAAAGATTGAGAAAGAGAATAAGTGAACGCATTTTATTGACACTGAAAAAAATGAAAATAAAAGATAAAGTTTTTGCAAAAAAATTTTTTTTAATGTATAACGTCTATTAAATATAATATATTTTAAAAATGTATTAAGAACATTTCTATATATCTATTATACTACAAACTTCTCCCTCTTCTCTCTCTCTCTCTCTCTCTCTCTCTCTCTCTACTCCCCCCCCTTTTTCCACTAAACTATATAAAAACTGTATAAAACTTTTGGAAATAAAAAATAAATTTTATATATTTTTTTTTCGTTCGATGAAAATAAATTACATATGTTGAATATTATAAACAGAAAGAAATTATATAGTAAATTCTTTTCTTTTAAACTTTTAGAAATAAAAATTGCATTTTATTGTAGATTGCAATGTCTATTTAAAGAAGAAAAGATCAGATTTATGCACAAATAATCGGCAGTAGTTTTGAACAGCTTAGCGAACTCCTGGATCTCTTTCGCTTTATCGTTGAGAAGCAGCGCTGCATGCAGCACCAGTTATCCTTGAGTTTGATCCCCTCGATTCGATTGGACCGCGAGTGTGCGTAACCGCGGGCGTACACGCATGTAAGTGTGGATTCACGCGTACGATTAGATTTATATGTGTTGACCGTAAAACGCGATTTGAATGTAACCGCGATACGCTGGCGAATCGGTCTAGGCTCTCTGTAATTTGCGTGCTACTGTCCTCTTCCTTGAAATAAATTAGCTTGAAGTACGTGTGTGTAAAGTACATTTCTTCAAATGTTCAATCTTGCTAGCTAAATACTCTTTAAATCTTTGCACTCTGAAGAGTGAAATTTCATTCTTAAAGATTAAAAATTAAGCCCTTCTTTCAAAACTGGCTCAACTTTTTCGTTCTTTAAAGTGAAATTCCATTTCAAAGAATTTAATTTTAAAAGATTAATATTGTGTATTTTTGTAATTAGTGAAATAATTTCTAATTTAATGTAGCAGATGGATGGCATTAATTTTCGAGAAAAAAGCATATTAAAGTGTTTTTACAGCACTCAATTTTCGAGATTATTATTCTCTTAATATTTAATATCATCCTAAAAATCTTTTACTGATTTTTATATAATAACCATATAGAATTAATGAATAAACGGTTTTTAAGTTCATTTCATTATGTATATAATAAATTAATAAATATTAATTGTATATGCAGAATTGTTACATGATTGCACGGACTTAGTAGTTCAATTCTTTACAATATTGTTTTGTGTTACGCCACGAAAATATTGCTGATATCCAAGATATCAACTTATTCCGCGAATATTAAATTGCTTGGTGTTGAATAAGTGTAAAAGAACGATAATGAAGATGAGTTATTCGATGTGATGATCGCGACTAAATCAAATATTGCAAATCCACTAGGCAGAAACGAAATTTTCGCAATCTCGACGTAATCTACTAATTCCACTAATTAAAACGCGTAACAAACATCATGTAATTATACCGCACGATGAATTCGAGGAAATGCAGCATCCAGCCATTTCTATGACCACTCTCCCAAGCTTTAAATTATTCCACTTTCTAGGAATTCCTGCTTTCTAGGAATTAAATATCAACGAAGCAGCAAAAGAGGCAAAAGCTTTTTCATCAAAGAAAATGAGCGTCAAAGTCACCTCAAAAATATAATGTTTGTTTATTCCGTAATAAACACGTTTGCTTTTATAAAATAAATCCATGATTATTTTCAAAAGAAATTTTGCCGGTTTTCTTCTGAATGAAAATAAATTTTTTCATTTCACGCGTTGTATCATATCGCAAAGCTGTCAAGTCAAAGCAACAAGAGAGTATAATATTCTTTAATTTCAAAAATCTCTCGCTTTAATTTCATAAAATGCATTTATGTTTTACAAATAAATTAGTTTGGCATGTCGAAAATAAGATACGATTTATATGAAATTTTTTTGTCGATTTTAATAAAATTATTAATAGGCATTTTACAAGTCATTTCATTATGCGTATAATAAAATATTACATATATACTTATTAAATCTATTAAAATTACATTTAATACATTTAAAGTTTCTAAAACAATAATTATATTAATACATTTAAAAAAAAGCACTTATATGTATATCCTTATAAATTGTATATATGTTTTAAATAAGAGACAATTTGCATATTTATATATTAATTAAATATGTTTTTATAAAATTTAAAATGAAATAATAACAGCAAGAATAAATATAGCAAACTAGTTTATTTACTTTCCTTTTCTTATCTTTTTCTAACTCATTTACTACATCTTTCCTCGTTATTACTTTATTTTATAAAAACATATTTAATTAATATATAAATATGCTATCTGTCTGCTTCTTAAGGCATATATAATTTATAAACATAAATAAGTATTTGTTGCAAAACAGCATTGTTATTAAAAAAAAATAAAAATAAAATTGGAATAAAAAGTGCAGACAATACATAAATATGAAGTAGAAAAGATTGATTAAAAATATTAATAAAAATTGTTAATTTTATTATAAATCTATTTAAAAAAGATTAAGTCGCCTATTAAATTGTAAATTTGTAAAATTTTATTAATAAGTTAATAAATTAATAAATATAAATTTGTTTCTCAGATTTGATTTCATGAAAATCGTAGTTATTCATAATATTTGTAATAAATTATTTTGATATTTCGAAATTAATTTTCATTGTTTATATAATATTCAGCACGGTATAGAGCTTTTCGCAATTGTAAATTGAATGTAGCGTTTACGGTATCCAATGGATGAAAGACTGATTCGGACACGTGCTTGCGAGCAAAGATCATTGAAACGCAAGCGCCAACCGCACCTCATTGTATCGTCATTTTCACTGTTGAAACTGTCACGCATGAAATACGTCATTCCATCTATGAAATGGGGATTCACAAATGCAGTAGTAAGCTTACATAATTCGCATGATGCACATTGATAGTCTCAGTGCGATGAATACCAAGGATTTATGTCGTGCACAAAGATTTCCAAATGCTTGGGAAAACTTGATTGTCACGAAAGTTGAATTCTCACGTCTATAATGTTCGTGATGACACCAAAAGTCCAGCGCAACGGAAATAATATATTAGTCATACTGTGACCAATGTGATTGACGTCATGCGTCCATGTTAATGAAGTTCCTCGTTACAGAAATACCTGAGACGTACAGTCAGCGATTTTAGGAATGCAAATATATATGTAGATATTATTCCATCCTCAGTCCTCGCTAAATTTTTTAACAGATTTATCTACAGAACAAGTTATATTCATTTTATTCTTAATTTTTTAAAAATTATCCCTATTTAGGAAACTAATTTATACAAAAATAATACATTTTACTATTATACAAAATAAAAAGAAAAATTATTTTAAATTTATCCATTCATTTCTTTTTTAAGTGGGTATTTCCACTTTGATAAACAAAGTTACTCACGGTAAAGTATAGTGTCAAAGTTCTATTAGATTATAACATAACTCTTCATCACAGTATCGATAAACATTAAAGATAAATTATAGTACTTATATATTTGTTTACATATTTCTCGATATGAAGAATGTCTATTATTTGTTTTTCTTTTATACTTCAGATATGAATACATTCGCAATAAAATAATAAAATTCAGAATTAAAAAAAACAAGAACACACACACACACACACACACACACACACGCGCGCGCGCGCGCGCGCGCGCACTTTTAATATCTAGAAATATGTGAAATATATAAGTCATTGTATGTAGAAAATTGCGAGAGAACGAAATGAGAAATAAGAATATATAAGGGGTGTGACCGAGGGTGAAAAATGGAAGTAAAAAGGGCAAACCGTCATTTCCGACGGCTGCAAATCTCAGATCTTATGAAGCGTGGAATAAACCATCTTTTCATGTACAGAACGTTTCGCAAAACGTTTAAGAGGAAAATGTTGATAGTCACGCCATGACATGCGATTTATGCTAATACTTTGTATTGTATGAATTTTGTATATCGTTACATCGTAATACAATTATAAGTATAAAAGCAAAAATTTTAGAAAATACAAAAAATGTGATCAAAATTGATTCTTACAAAAATTCTTACAAAATTATTCTTTTGGGCTTTTGTGATTAAATTATTTTAATAAACCGAATTTTGAAATAAAATATTAAAATATATTAAAATACATATTAAAACGCATAAATATTAAAATATATATTAAAACGCATTCTGCTTTAACTAAATTAAAGATTAAAATTTTTCATTTATTTTCGCTTTGTTTAATATTTAATTTTAAATAATTCCATACTTATAAATTTTCCATACTTATAAACCAGAAAATAAATGCTAACGCTAAAAAAATCCTGTCAATGAGAAGGTACTGCCATTGATATGCTGTTGAAGCTAAATACTCTGAACAATACCGTATGATTACAACTGTCACGTGTACTACATGCGAGTGACAGTTTCGTCTCATATCAGATACGACAAAATAGCACACGCAAGTAATCGTAAACGTTACATTTGATGTAAAAACAACCGTGACGTACCGAGAGGCGAAGACCATTTCCAGCATGACTGGTAGCCCTCTCGAGTGGCTGGTGGGCGGACGGGTGGTTTCCCATTTCTCTTGGACGGCGATGTTTTCACGACGAGCAATACAACTTGCGTCAAATATCCAAATACAACAGATCGGTGGCAGTTCCACGTATTCCTTGATGCACCATACGCAATGTCACTGACGTCTAATGACATTCACGCTCAATGACACAGGTGTGGTCTTTATGTAGCACACTTATTTCTTGTACAATATGAGAGAGAGAGAGAGAGAGAGAGAAAAAACTTCATTTAATGGAGTTTCTTTTTAAACACCTCATATGCAAGCACCTCATTCAAATTTTAACAGATCTACTAGAAACACTACGTGAATCCGTTTCAATTCATCAACCTCAGCCGATCTTTAAATTTTTTTCACTTTATTACGACGTAAACTCTAAATTCTTATATTATTAGTGAATCCTTTCGATAACATTCAGTAAACTTCACCAAAAATTATATCAAAGATATCGGCTGAGCCACTCAGTGCAAGCACTATCAATCGAAATTGGCTCTCACGCAACATTCATTCACAGTTTCACACACTTGATATATCACGACCGTTCATGCATCAGGTATTACACGCCTCACAAGTCGCGATCAGCTCCGAAACGCTCCACGCTGGAGCTAGCACTTCGCTCACGCGTTGATCGTAACCGACCAGGGTAATTTTAGTCCAGCACAACGGCCACTGAATGGATGCCGCGGAAAGGCAGAAGGAGAGAGCGAGAAAGAGAAAAAGAGAGGTAGGGGCAAATGCTACTACTGGTGATGGATGTCGCGATGCGTGGAGGACATGGCGGCACAAGATGCTCCCGAGAGCCGGCCGGTAAAAACGTAACCAGATAGATGTGAGAGAGAAGACTGTTGCCTTCTCTTCTTTCTCCTACTCTTCCTCCTTTTCTTCTTTTTCTTCACTTGGTCACTTTTTATCAGTGACCGTTCCGAACTGGTCATACAACTTGCTCCAGGATGACGTCAGAGATTCCACCTAGAAGAGTGGGATTCTGATCAATCTCTCTCTCCGTTTCTGGTCTTGCGATTAAGTCTCTCCTCTCTCCGAGTAATTCACTCTCTCTACCTTGGACCTGCTGGTCACAGATGTTGCAAACACCTCATGGATAACAGTGGAGAACCAAGTATTCTGCTGCACAATGCAATCGGCACTCTGTCTTACGTGATGTCTTACGATTTCTTTCTGTTATTTTTAAACGATGACTGTCTGTGCCCTCAATACGTTGCTACAAAGAGCACCGCAATTTCCAATCGTATTTTTCTCGTTCTCTAGCCGAGTTTATTCTTCTTTTTTTGACAGCAATCGTCGCTTCCTCAGAAAATAGATGACAGCTTCGTCATCAAAACTATTTTCATGCAAATCTCACGAATTATAAATAATTCAATTGTATAAATATCGGACGGACAGAGATATTAGATACTACAAGATATGAGACTAGAACCAGCTCCTTTAAATCTTTTAAATCTGACATTTGTACATTCTATAGATGGACTTCTTCTCTCAGAACACTTCCCACTCCAGAATGTTACATATAATCAATTAAACTAACTTCACACACTGCTTTAATGCACCAATTAATCACGGCCGAAAAAACTTCGGTATATTTTACAAACTAGTACTCATGTGAATTTTCGTAATTTAGTCGATGCAATATTTTCCCATCTAATCAACCGTTAAGTGCGATATAATTTCCAACGAGGTAATTAATGCATCAAACACCGGAAAAGCATAAACAAGTTGATCTTTTTAGACGTTATTGTCTTTTAAAATCTTTTTTGTATGTTTTCTTTGATATAATTCTTCTTCTTTATCGCTAATGCGAAAAATTGGCACACAATAACAGTGTAAAATAAAAATTATCTCGCAACAGATAAAAACATTTGTCGCAAAGACTATAATGCAATTATCCTCAAGATCGTTTAGCGTGCGTCAACTAATGGAGCAGCGACGAAGCATAGCTATGCGACATAAGTTCCCACGTTTTTCCGTTAGCACCGTCGCCGTTACGCTCAGTTACTTCCGACGACCCCACCGGAACTCAAAATACGTTTAATCTTTCACATGGAGAATCCAGTTGAAGCGTTCAGGAGTTTGACACTCTTGTAGACCACTCTCGGAAAAATCTATCACTTATTTCCACTCCAGCAAGATTTATGCAATCAAATGAATAAAAACGCACGATCGCACAGCACGATAAAGTTCTTCAGCTTATGTTGACAAGGAAATGATAAAAAAATTAACAAAAATATTCATGTTTAAAAAATTGTTCAAATAATTGTAGTAGAAAAACAATTTTTTATGTAATCCAACGGGCGGTGCCACGGCTTTCGAATGCAAGCTTAACGTTTTCACGATCTGATGAACGCGCCATCTAGATTCACAGGTAACACAGGTAAATGATTCAACAATATAACAATTTCATGGAGGACACGAAGCGTGATGAACACTTATTAATAAAATTCAAATTTAAAAAGGATATACCGCCGGGCTGTCTCACTTTTGCCGTATAAAACGACGCAACGCAACATTGTAGCAACTTTCACCGAACGGTATCGATGAGAAGAGTTCGTTTGAAGGTACACTCTCAGGCTAAACGAGTCTGACCAGCGGATATACGACAACCCCCCCTAAGAGACTGTAGACGCGAATGCCGAGGGACCAACAGACCCAGGTCGCTTTATCCCACTTTGCCGTTTGTCAGGGACAGATCTATATCTTCCAGGCCCTTCCTTTAAAGATATTTTCTTGTAGTGTTTATCTCCTTTATATTTTCTAAATAAAGTACTCTTGCATGCGATATGACTATAATAAAATTTATAAAATATATTTTATTTAAATTTATATATTTTTATACATAAGATTAAGTTTTTATTGCGAGTTTTTCTTGATAAATGTTTTATACGCTTTTAAAATCCTTTTTATCCATAAATATATATATATATATATTTTCAAATAATGAAGTTCTTTATTTTTCAACCAATAATCAATTTTGTAAAAATTACATATATGTATATATAACCCATGTATGTATACATATATAATTTAATATATATATATATATATATATATGTGCACACATACATATATTCAATTTTAATGTTTCTTAATTTTTCGATATACGGGCTGTGTATAGATATGCTTTTTATTTCTTGAATTGTATAACAAACAAATTAATAAAATTAAAAATTGAATTTTACAATCAAAATTAAATTTAATTAAAAATTCTATAAAATTTCTTTGATTAAATAAATATTTTTTTCCGATTATACAAATATACATTATATATATTTTGTATACAATTTCATGAACGTGTATATAGGAAAAGACAGTCCTCTCACTTGAAATAAGCCGAATAAAAATCCCTCCTCTTTTCTCTAACGTGAATGCCTTGGCCTCAAGTCAGACCCAAGTGCTTCCTCCTCCCTACCTTGCGAGAGTCTCAGGGATATAGTTAGACTTTATAGTACCCCGATCATTGTTCCGCTCGAAGTTAAATCGACGAAGCAAAACCGGTTTTTCACATGATTACGCATCGTTTGAGAGGATGACTCGGACTCGATTTCTGAGCTGTATCAGAGAAATTTACATCGACGTTGACAATCTAAAGATCGCCATTACGATTTTGTAGACATTAGATGACGTTGCCGAGACGATAAAGAGTTCAGGTCAACTCAAAACGAAAAGCCGGGATGGATATCAGAAGTTTACGGTAGTGAGAGAAGCAGCTGCCGAGGCAAATGCTCGTACATCTGCTGAGACCGAGAGAAGTTTACCACGGAGTCTGACACATCTTTCAAACGAGAAAGCTTTCTCGTCGAGCAAAAATCTGTTTTCTTTTAGCATACGAAAACTTGAAAAATATTGAAAAATTATGTTATTTCCTACTATTGAAAATTTGTCGAAATAATTGACTGTATTTTGATAAAACTTTTTTGTTGTGTAAATTCTAATGAAAGATATAAAACAATTCTCGAAATAGAAAGTAATAGCTTCCTGATGAAAATTTAAATTTCACTCAACGGGATAGAATTTGCATATTTCGATAAAATAACGGAAGATGTAAAGCAACTCATTAAATAATAATTTGATTGAAACGAGTAATTAAACATATTATTGAAAAAGAATTAAAAACTACTAATTTAGTCAAGATTATTTAATCTACTCTATGTAATTCAAAACTGACGTATTTAAAGCAGGATTATACTCTTACGCAATTTTCATTATATTTTTATTATATAATTATAACTTTAATTGCACGGTTGAAGCTTTAATTAAATAAAATGTAGGTTATAGCATCTAATGAAGCTAAAGTTCTCAATGATGTACGCCCTTCAAGCAGCTGCAATACGGATTTACTTTTCGCGTTTAAGGGCGTGCGACAAAAATGATGAAAGAAATCCAACATCTGCCTTTGCTCTCCTACGTCTTCTCATACTTTCCGATTTGAAAATAAACACAATATTAAATATAGGAAATTTGTTATAAAGATTTTTTACGTTTAATGGACGTACAGTCATATAAAACCTGAAAAAAATCTAAATTCTGATTTAAAAGAAATTTGAGAAAGTTTAAAAAAATTATTAGTAATTTAAAAATTAAAATTAGTGTTTATAATTTTATTATAATATTATATATCATTAGCGCAAAAAACATGGTAAAAGAATATGATAAAAGAAATACGATTGATAACATAAATTTGAGAACATAGATTTAAGTACAGCATTTTTTCCTGCCAGTTTCTTTTCTTAAAAAAAAAAATGAAAATTTTTCTGTTAATAATATAACAATACAAAAAATTATTTAAATAACTCGAATCTTCTTATACTAAGAAATCTTTTTACGTTTTATTTCAAGAAGCACAAAATATAAATGTAGAATTTTTTATTTCTACCACTGGTAACAAAAATAACTTTGACTGACAAAATTAAATGTCTCGTCCTTCTTATTTGCTTCAACTTGACACCGTAAACGTATATTGCAGAGCGAATGATATCATTATTTAGCACATGTTGTGATCGTGACCTTGTCCCTTATTTCAGCATGCAGTAGAAATCTTTGCGGCGTCTTTGAAAAAGGTCGTGAGCCGCAATCGTGCGTCGCCCAGCTGCGACTATTTCGGTCGAATTTTTTTTACGTTATGCATACAGCACATTCAGCTTACGGACAAGAGTTTCACAATACATCATGGTGCACGCACACTCGGAATACCGGGCGTTATATGTGAGCACAGGTGTAAAGAGTAACGAACGATAGAGGTGCACTTGTGTCTCATGATCAGAGGGCGACTCCCAACATCTTCCATGAAACCTGCAACTACAGCTACGGTAGACCATTGCTATTCCGACTATTCCTTTTATGTTACCCTTTATTCGTCGTGCGAATTACTGATGCTTTAATATCCGACTGACGTGTCACAATATTGTAAACTGAGGAAAAATTAAAAGAAGAATGATTAACACCAATATTAAAGAATAAATTGTTTAGTATGATAGATTCCGTTTAGTCATTTAATAAATAATTTATTTATAGATTACATTTATTTTTTATAATAATTATACACAATATATGTAATTAATTAGAATATAAAGTGTAAAAGTTATATATTAAAAATATTTAAAAAATATTGCATATTTGTATGAATAAATATAAAATATATACAAGTTTAATTAGAAAGTTAATTTAAAAGTTAAATACACAATCCTAAACAATTTTGAAAGCTTTTAAAGCATGTAAAATATCATAATACCAATTTTTTCAATTTTAAAAATAAGAATGATTATATTATATAGCGTCTAGTGTTCTTTTATCAATATTGATAAATTTGATGAAATGTTCTTTCAACAAAGAGAGCTTTGAGAGCAAACTTTTTAATATTTTCAAACTAATAGAAATTTAAAATTTAGTATACTATGTCGATATGTTTTCTCAGCGAGTATCCTATTACTATATTTTCATAATAATAATAATATTTTAATGATTATATCTACATGGGAATTTTAAGAAGCATAACGAAGATATTGTTAAACTAAATGTATTCACTTACAAATTATAGGTGACTACGTACAAACGAGTTCAAAATACTCGTTCGGCACAAGTTATGACATGTGACGTGTCGTTGATAATAACCGGTTTCGAGAATACTGCGTACTATTGCAAAATCTATTTACTACCGTATCAACAGACGAATAATTGCATTACTTTGCATATGCAAAAGTATATTACGTCACTTCAACCGGTTTATAACTAGATTTATTACGAAGAATACCTCATTAGAAACATATAAATTTTCATAGATTACGTTTGACAAAGTAAAAATAATAAAATTAATGATTTTTTCGTTGTTAAAAAATGAGAAAGAACAATATTTTTATCAATATTAAGTTATTTATCTCACTTTAAAATAATTTTTTAATTGTTTAAAATACATATCTTATTATATTATTACTGCACAAGTAACGTTTGAAATTTACAAATATTGAAATTCATGTATTATCCTTCAATTATAATATAAAATATATAACAATATATACAATATATACAATATAAACAATATATACTATAAATAAATAAAAATAGAATTTTTTTAATTTCTAACATTAAAATATTTTATCATTAAAATATCGATATTATATTTTCATTATAGGTATCAACGTACAATATATGATGGCTTGTCAATATATCTACCACTTGAACATTTTTTCCGTTGTGCGGAAAGAGCATGAGATAATAGCGTTCTATATAGAATGCGTCTTTCGAGTCTCTCTCGCACGTGCGTTCACGATCGCGCCATATGGCTGTGACAAAACCACATGCCGGTATATTCCCATGCATACTGAGCTAGCAGGTACCAACAAAAGCATGTGTTTTAGCGTATATCATCTCTCCGTGGAGAATTTCGAGTATAATTATCATACTTCGGTAATTAATGAAGGTATTGTAAGCTCTAACGGTGGATTTTGTAAACACCTTTCCGCATAAAACATTACATTACAAGAAGATTATATTTAAACTATTATTAAACTATTATTAAAATTTACAAGATATTTCTATTACATTCATAAAAAATGGAATTATAAAATATCAATATTTAACAAGTAACTGAAAAGGTTTAAAACTTCTAACTTTCTTTTCATAGATAAAATGTGATTGACTAATTATGTTATATAATTATATGAATATTTCGTGATTAAAATAAAACTAATTCCATTCGTAAAAATTTTTTAACGCAAACTACTGGTAATTACATTATCAATTAGATTATACTTATATAATAGATTATACTTATATATTGCAACACCGATTTTTATTTTTGAGGATTGTAATAAATCGTAGTAGATAATTTTTCAAATTTTTGCTATATTAAGTTATCAAAATTTTCCTTGAAACGCGATAGGAATTTTATTCTTTTAACTACTTGGAGAAGAGCTACAATTTTAAATTAATATCAATATCGAAATTTTAAAAATAACTAACTTCGCAAAAATCATACGCAATACTTGCATAAAATCCAATTGACATTATAAATTGACGAAACTTTGGTAATATATAGTATATAAGTCCCAGAAGTCGTGTTCTCAATTAAAATTTATCCATTATGAGTATCCGTTGACATCCGTTAAACAGATAAAAGCACTGGAATGTTTGATACATTGAATATATTCGCTATACAATATTATGCACTTGTTTTCAATTAACGGTGAAATGTTAGCAAGTCAATTTAAGGAATTAAGCCGTTTGATTTATATATATTTAATATTTTTCAACATCATATGAATCTGTGATAAATAATCAAATAAACATTTCAATTTCATAAATTGTCATTATTCGAAGCAACTAAGCAGTAGTCTTTAACATTTTCTTATTTCTTATTTAACATCTCTGTTTATAAAACTTGTATAATTAAGTTGTACAATTAAGTTTTTTGTTAAATTATTATTCTTTCTCATTATTATTTTTACTATTAAAAAAAAATGACAACTGATAGTTTCTCCTTGTAAAGGTATTAATTACGTGAAAATCTAATGTCAAGGCTTGATAAACATCATGTGTCATGGCGTAATCACATAGAACCTTAATAAAGAAGTTGTTCTTGCAACCAGAAAAATGCCTATTCGTGTTAATAACACTGTACAAGTTACTGAATGTGTAACTGAATTAACGAGGCCTTATTCATCTTACTCGATAGTTGCTTTTGTCACCCTTTGTTTTAAGCATGACAGTATCACCAGTTAAGAGATTGCCCGTTAATGAACGCTTTCTTCTACCGTTCTTTTATGAATCAACTGCAATTCAGCAAATTAAGCATGACAAATCCTAAACATTATTCGATGGAAAGTCATTCTAAATGGACAATGTATTCATAAGAATTTACCGATAATTTGTGATAATCGGTATCGATTATTATAGAAAGGCGGAAGAAATCGAAATTCAACAAAATTAAATCATTCCTACATACTTTTTTCTCTTATTTTATTTGTCACTGAAAATGGAATGCAGAAGAAGATGAGATTTGTCATGGGAATTTTGAGTCAAGGCCCTATAACGGCCTTTTCTCTTTGGTATGTATGTGTAGTTCACACAATAAGTGCCGCGCAACAATGGAACCACGAAGAGCATTGTTATTTGTACACGGGAATAAACGAGCATATACGTACGCGCTTAATCGCGATGTGAAATCGGGTTATGGCAATTAACGAAGCATAACGTTTCGTCACTGGCCTCCTGCGCGTTGTTAAACGTTAATTAGATAGAAAAATTGATCCCTAAATATGTTCAATGAACGATCATTTCGTGGAGATACGATAATCGACAGGATAACAGATGATTCAGTGTTCGACAAGCAAACAAATCCGAAAGACTAATATAAAGTATGCTTTATGTGTGCGTTCGCAGTGCAATTTTAACGGAAGTTATTAGACTTCGTACTGGTGATAGTTAACCTGCAATGATCACCTTATCACCTCAATTAACATTGTTGCTAAAATATTTTGTGCCCTCAATACTATAATAGACATATTTAAGAGAATAATGAATTTTAGTATCCAGTCTGATTAATTCATTCTTACGACCTATAAATATTTGTTTAATTTTTAAAGATACAATTTATTTATCTAGAGAATCCTAGAATCTTGAATAAAGAGAAAAAAGAAAGCAAGAATATTTCTGTACTATGTATTTTTAAAAAATGATGAAATGATGCTTTTATAATATTTTAAAATGTTAATCAGTAAATGTAAATATAATGTTTTATATCACAATGACACATATATCTGTTCACATAATTTTAAATATTTAAATAAAAATAATTTTAAAAATAATTGTGTCATCTTTCCTTTTAAATATAAATATAGCTTATAAACATATTATTATTTTACATTACATTATATAAACATATTAGTATTTTACAACATAATTTTAAAGTAAGTATTTATTTCATCTTACTCAAATAATAAATTACTGATTATATTGACTTTATTATCATAATAAATTTAACTTTTTTTAATGCTTACCGATAACATTAACAAATTACTATATAACTTATAAAATTTATATAACTTATATATTGTAATTTAAAGTTATTAACTTAAATTTATATAATTTAAAGACACATGAAATAAATACTTATATTTAACTTTAACTATAAATACTTATTTCATGTGTTTTGCATTCGCTATTATGATATAATGTTTATTATAATATTTCTTAGTTTCAAAAAAAAATTTTATTATCTAAAAGTATATAAATAAATTAATGTCTTTAAATAAAATATAATAAATGTATAATAGAATATAATAAATGTAAATAGAATAAATTTATATTTATATGTAAATTTCGAAATACATTTTTTTTTTGAATATGTTTTAGTAATGATAAAAATCGATACATTAAAAAACTTTATAATAAATTTTAAATTGATTCCTTCTT
>Ga0157363_1002470_pt1 | contig 16298 bp, 6 predicted proteins | sample AttsexASBM1_FD_111477 | JGI IMG/M metagenome (GOLD analysis project Ga0157363, IMG submission 111477) | Fungus gardens microbial communities from leaf cutter ant in Ribeirão Preto, State of São Paulo, Brazil - Atta sexdens ASBM1 | ecosystem: Host-associated > Fungi > Mycelium > Unclassified ... | reverse complement strand
TGCAAGCACTGCTGGATATAAACTCTACGCAAACTGAAAAGAAGCTTGCAGAACAGCTTGGCGTTACGCAGCAAGCCATATTTTTTCGTTTGTTTTTGAATAAAGATTGAATTTTACAAAAAAGCTCAGAACTTTTTTGTACACCTAATATTTTATATGATTAATTGAATATATATGTATGTAATTTTAATTTTTGATATAATTTCAAAATTTCTGTTAATATATTCTTCAAATTATCCCGCTTTATTAAAACACGCATCGATCATCAATAATCATTTATGTATTTCCTCTTTCAGATTGTCATCTATCAATACAATTATGTGTTTACAATTATGTGTTTCGACTTTTAATTTATCGGAATGTACTATTAATTTACGAAAATGTTAGGATATTATAAAAAGTACAATGACTAGAATATTATTTTACACATATATTAACTAAGAATTTAATAATGGTTTTATTATACATATGATAACTTTGGTATTTTCGCCGCACGGAGATTTGCAAAATAAAAAAGATAAAAGGAGTGAGAGTAATTTGCATGCAACCACTCTTATATATGCCTTTATATTATTAGTATGTTTTATGATTTCAGTTTTTTACTGTTAATAAAATTACTGTCAATTGAATCGATTTGTCAATGTAATAAGTAGCGCAATCATACACCCACAAACATAAAATAATTATCATAGAGATTGCAAAAGATTATTTGATGATAATATAGAGAGATAGTATATAGAATAGGATATAACGAAATTCTTCTAGTTCTTATATACTTTATTTAGCTTAACGTCTTATATTCTATCTGTTTGGGACTGGGATCTGTTATGGCATTTTTAGTGGGCGAAATTTATGTCAAAATCATATGAAGTATGTAGATTGGATTCAGTGTATTAAGCAATAAATATAATACAAAATAAACATACATTACATAAAATGTGTACCTCATAACATTTCTAATATGATATGTAAAAGATGATTATCCTTTATTATTTCGTATATGTATTTATTCTTCATATTTATTCTTTAATAAAATTTTGTAAACGCATTTCATTAAATTATTGTGTCATATTACATCTTATTTCTAAGCATTATTTGAAAATTTTTTATTATATATGTATATATTATCTATGATTAGCCATATATTCCACTCCTATGAGATATATAGCAAAAACGAAAGTATATTAAAAAAAATTTTTTTAAATAAAAAAATAAATATTTTGGATTTCTAATATTTTTTTCCATTATACAATAGTAGACAATACTAAATATAGACTAAATAATAAACCATAGTAGACAATAATAAAAAGTTTTTACTGGTATAGTTCATTTAACATAAGTAATATTTGTTAAATTAAGTTTTTGTAGATACCGGAGCTAATTATTTTTTAATTGCATATCAATTTGATATTTTTTATTCGTTTTATTTTAAAACTATAATATCTTATACAGGATGCGTCAGGAAAATCCGGACAAAGTTTAAATTCAATTTCCCGTTATATTTAACTTTAGTAATATGTGTTTGAAGACGCGTGTGTTTTTTATTATCTGATTTTTCATTATCTGTTTTAACTTGTGATTAAGCTTAACTTGATTTTTCATCGGACTTCATTCATGATATCATCACAATAACATTGAATAAAACAATAGGTTAAGTCTAATCACAAATTAAGTCTAATCACAAGTTAAGTCTAATCACAAATAATCAGGTAATGAAAAACCAAGTCTAAAACTCAGTTTCATAACTCACAGTTAACATTTAATCGAGGTTCAACTTATTTCTCATCTTTTTCCAATTTTAGCATTATAAAGAGATGAATAAGAGTTAATTGATTCAGAGTTAACCATGAGTTGTGAAATGCTATGCTTAAACATGCATAATCTCGAAATGACCGCGTTAGTGAGATCGAGTGAAATACTATATAATCGAAGAGTGATAAAGGTCTTCGCGCTGGAAGATCGCCGACTTAAGTTTTTTTGATACTCGAGATCGACTGTGTATAGCATCGCACAAAAATATGTGATCTCGGAAAAGTCCGAGGAGGAATCTGTTAATCCGACGAGAAAAATTCATTCGAAGGAGAAGACAGCGAAGACAATTGTTTAAAGAGTATAAGAGTTTATTTCGGAAGATCCAGAAACGTCGCTTAAAAAATTGGCGATCATCTTGAAGATGAATGAGGCCATCATGGAGGCCATCGGATCGCTTACGAGGACTTGAGATACATGTGTATCTCGATCAAGGTACAATAGATACTCTCTGAGGCTGCGAAGATCAATGTAGACATGTTTTGTTCCAAGAAATTCTGGCTTCTCAATAATCCAGATTTAAATCCTCTAAACTATTACGTGTGTAGCATTATCGAAAATAACTAAAGGTAACCTTACATGGTCAATAATATTGAACCAATAATACTGACAGTACGTGCATTAATATTTTTAGTATTTTTACAATCTTAAACGATCAGTATTATTGTATATGACAATACATTTCATTTTAGTTTCACGTACCTAATTTATTGTACTGACATACTTGTGACAATACATGGATCCCAATAAAGATATCCGATGAAGGTATCTGCAATCAAAATCCAGATTATCAGTATTCTATGTCAATCCAACAATAACTATACACAATCAGTAATGTTTGTCAGTATTTGTTAATATTAGTGTGTTAGATCACCTTTAATTAGTCCTGGCACCTCAATGTTGTATCCCTCTAAGTTGTTATTGAGGCAGCATTCACAGATTTGAACCGAGAGCGATTAAAAAGAAGCATATGCTCATGCTTCAGGCAAAGAATCAAAGTGATTAAAGTAAAAAGAAATTACATTGAATAACAAAACTCAGGAAGAATTCCTTAAATGATATATAAAAGCTTTTTTGTAAGTTTAAGTTTTTGACTAATAAACAATTGTTATAATAAACTGTTTGTTTTGTTCGAATTTTGCTGACACATCCTGTATATTGTCGCAAAATTATAACTTTTTTCTCTACAATTATCATCTCTACTGACAATTAAATTTAGACGATAACATTAAAATCATAGTTTTAAATAAAAATTCAGTATATTGAGTTTTAACATACATACATGTGTGCGCACGCGCGCGCGCGCGCGCGTGTGTGTGTGTGTGTGTGTGTGTGTGTACATATATATATGTATATATGTATGCTACTAACTAATAAATCATAAAGTTAGTATTATATTATCAATTTCTTACTTTTAGGCCCGATTGCATCAATGTTACTTTACTTTTGAAGACTTAAAATCCTCTCTCTTTATTTTAAAATAAATAAAATAAAGACTTTAAAATAAAAAAAAGAGAATATTAAGCTTCGCTTAAAGTCAAACCAACATTACAATCGGGCTAAGAGTAAGAAATTGATAATATAATATTAATCTCATTTTATTAATCTCATCACTTAAATTTTAATAAGTCACGCAAACTTTTGTAAGGTCAGCTGTCTTTAATAGTATCTCGATATTAAGTAATATTTTAAGATGTAAATATTGCTCTATGATTAGCTATGACACTTACGACTATATTTAAGACAGCCTTAAATATAATTTAATTATTAATTTTTCTTTTATGCTGTTTTATGAGTTTGTGCAGTATTTTTTTATTTATATGAAAATATTTTATTAACATTTCAACATTTAATAAACTAATTAAATTCACTGTGATATTTCATGATTTTCATCATATTACATGTTAAAAGTATTTGAAAATATTTATCATTGTCTACTATTATTACACACATATCCGTTTTAAATCGTGAGGGCAGTAAAATGAGAGGAAAGCTGACGCGACGCTATAAATTTATCTAGATTATTCAATATAATGGTGTCTTTATCCCATTTCATCTCTGCTTCGTTTGTCGATTAGGGTTTCGCCAGGAAACTCATCAAAGAAGAACGTAAGCCAGACCTCAGAGCGACAAAGTAATGCCGGCAGCCGGCAGCAGTGGATAGTGGCCGTGGAGGATAGCATGCGTCATGGGAACGCGGTTACCACACAGACCACTCTCGTGAGTATCTTTTCGCTTTCTCTATTTTTCCGTTTTCCCTCTTTAATGTTTAATTACCGATAACTCGATTTGCTTATGACAAATCGGATCGAAATATACGTAGATCTGTAAACCAGATTGGCACCTGGGAGATCATAATCTTGCGACTTTCTCGTAGATGTTTGTCGTAATGATACCGGTTTATGAGTTGACCGCGTAAAATCGAAACTATCGCTATTTGATAAGCCCGATTCAAGCGAGGCATCGATCTACGAGCTATTAAAGACTTCCGGATGATTCCGATTAAAGAATTGAAACATTTTCTGTATTTGTACTTTTCAAGAAGATACACAATAATAAACGATTTATTAGGATCGTATAAACATCACGAATTAAATTGACTAACAATTTAACAATTTGATACTTTTTCGTATTTTAAACTATCTTAATAATGCTAAATGACTATTAAAATCTGTAAATATATAATTAATTCTTATTGCGAAAAATATTACCTCGGTCGGGAGTTGAACCCGAATCTCTTGCATTCCGTGCAAGTGTCTTAGTCTTTAGACTACCAAGGCCTGAGTAAAAAAACTGTCAAAACAATATTTACTTTCAATTTTTATTTATTTATTTTTATCTTATCAGATCAATTTTGGAGATTCTTTTTTCAAGAAATCATTTTTTTAAAGCATGAGTGAAAAATATCATAACGCTGCGTTTTTTGTTCCATCCTGTATCGTTTTTCTAAATATAAGAAATAGATTCTGTTGTTCCTATTTTTTGAAAGTGCTATACATACTAAGTCTATTATATATACATTCATGACAGATGTTTAATGGATGTATTTCGCTTGGGTTTCTTTTTTGTATTATTTTACATTTTATTAATTATTTATTATTTAAAAAATAATAACTAAAAATTCCTATATAAAAATTCCTTTTTTAAATTGGAGAATTTCCTTAATTTTTAATATATTTAACTTAAACGAAATCTTACTTGAAAAACTTGATTATGATAATAATTAGTATCAGATATAATATAAAATGTTAGAATATAAGAAAAATAAACAAATAAAAAATTTTTTACTCCAAATTACTCGCAATCAAATTTTCTAATACAATTTTCGGCCTATTGTAATTTGATAAATTTTGATAGCCGAAAACCCGTCACCAGCGGCCGTATGGTTGGGAGAATGGGACCGTAGAGTCGTTGCGGTTGACTCAACTGCCCAGTCCGCCCAGTAAATTCGCCAGTCTGCCGTACGATGTTAAGGTGTCCTTCAACTGGATCCCACCACGAACGAATCCGAGCGCGGTGGAAAAGCACCGGGAAGTACGTCGTCGTTCCTCAGAGGAGTGTCTGGAGGACGAAGATGGCAGTCATCAGCGACAGAGCAGTTCCGATCGCGTCAGTTACTATTTGAGGAAACATCATCGCCAGCAGAATGAGATCATGAAGTCGAGCAGCGTGGAGGACCGTCTGCTGATGAATAGGTCGGATAAGGAGTCGATGCGACGCACTCGCAACGATTCAGATTCGAGCGAAGGCCGATTTTCGAGAAACTCTGAGTCTGAGAGTCGGTCCTCGATACCACGCTCCAGCTCCGTCAGCGTCGAACGGTTCTCTATGCGCGCCAACTGCGACTCGTCAGACTTTTCACGCGCCAACTCCACATCGAATGAGCGCTTCCACTCGGACTTCTCGATCGCGGTGGCAAGCGCAAGTTCGAACGATCATGTATCCGTGCCGACCTCCGAACCGTTTTCCATACGCAATCTCGATTTTGTTTCGTTTGCGTTGCCGCATATGGACTCGAGCGAACGTTTTTCCGCGCCTACATCCGAGGAGCGCTATTCCGACTTGTTCTCCACACGTAATTCCGATTTCTCCGCACGAAATTCGGCCGATTTTAGAACGCAATCAGAAGAGGAGCGCTTTTCCGATGACTCCTTGGAGGAATTACTGCCACCACCGCCACCTATTAGCAAGAGACACTCTATTGCATGGGAGGTTTCTTTGGAGGACGATCCTCTGTACGCGCCCGGCAGTACCAAGGTTGTCGGTAGAAGACGACGAAAAAGCAGCGATGTATCAAGTAAGTAGTGTCTTTTGGTTTATTTTTGGTTTATTAAAAGAATAATAGAATAACAAATTTTTCGTAGAATGAAAGGATTTATTTATCACATTCGTTAATTCTTTGCTTTATGACTTAATTTATGATCGTTCCTTGGTTAATTGCCATATTCTTGTGTTGCAAAATTCGCAATCCATTCTTCGAAATTTTATTTGTATTATTATCAAAATTTTCATTAATTTATTATGAATTATCTAGATTATCAATTATAATTCTATTAAAATTCCATTTCTATTTTTATTCTTATTTTATATAGTTTTTATATAGTTTTTATATAGTTTTTATTTCAATTAATTAAATCATATTTTCGTTGGCATTATATACTCATTTTATTATTAATAAATAGTTTTTTATTTCAAATAATAAATATTATAATTCGACTTAATGATTAATATCAATTCAATAAATAAAAAGAGATTATGAGCCAAAGTAAATTATTATTATATTTTTATGAAAAATATTTTATAAACAAATATTTTGACTTTTTAGGAGATCCTTTTTATTATTAAATAAAGGAAATACTTCACAGAGATTTAGTGCATGGCTTATAAAGGCATTAATTCATTGATCGATTCAAACATAATAAAGTCAATTTTAAACTAAAATATATATTTTGAAAATATATATTTTTATTATAATTAGATGTTATTATTGCTTAACAATAAATTAACGCTGATTACAATAATTTGCTCGAAAAAATATTCATTGAAGAGACTTTTATTACTATATATTAGATAAAGGGTCTTTCAATAAGGACGCTCGATTTTTAAATGTAAATAAAACAAGTTGTGTGTGAGATATTCACTCAATTTTTTTTTTATTTGAAAAAATATTTTATGGCATTAAGTATGGAATATAACGTCAAATGTCCGCCGCGGCTTCGCTTGGTGACACGTATTCGGACGGTTCAATTTTCGATGACTTTCTCGCATAAATCTGGCTGAATTTGCTGGATGGCGTTTGTTATATTGACTTTGAAAGCATCAATTGTTTGCGGTTTATTCGTATAGACCTGCGATTTAGGATAGCCCCAAAGGAAGAAGTCTAAAGGCGTTAAATCGCCCGATCTCGATAGCTAGCCGCCAGTTCACGTCGTCGCCGCGCGAGATAACTATGCCCTCAAATCGCTCGTGCAGAATGCATTCATCGTGACATGCGGTGTGTGGCACGTAGCGCCATCCTGTTGGAACCACATGTTATCGGTATCCATATCGGTCATCCATTTTAGACCACAAGAAGTTGCTTATCGATCTGTAGCGCTCGCCATTGACAGTTATGACAACGCTTCGTTTTGGAAGAAGTACGGACCGATGATTCCGTCAGACCAACATCCGCATCAAACAGTAACTTTCTCGGGATGCATTTGGAGCTAGTGTATCTCGCGTGGATTGGTATCGTCCCAAATTCGACAATTTTGCTTGTTCACATATCCATTCATCCAAAAATGGGCTTCGTCGCTAAAGATGATTTGTTTGGCGAAATTTGGGTTTCAACTGCTTCAGAACCCAATCAGCGAACACACGGCGTTGTCTATGGTCGTTTACCTTAAGTTCCTGGGTCAATTGAATTTTATAGAGGTGCAGTCCCCAAGTCCCGACGCAAAATTCGCCAAGTTGAAGTCACAGAAAGGTCAAGTTCTTGTGAACGACGAGAAATTAACCGCCTCGGGTTTTCCCGTACACTCTCACGCACAGCAGCGATGTTTTCAACAGACCTTGCGTTTCGGCGTACTGGTGTTGACTGATTATTTATCGAATCGGTTGACTCGAATTTGGCCACCAAATGTCGAAGTTGAATCGGCAGGACGGTTGTGGCGAGGATAAAAATCATGTAATGCGCGGAACGTTTCTCGAACGGAGCACTGATTTTGATAATAAAATTTTATGATTTGCATACGTTGCTCAACAATGACCTTCCATAGTGATTTGCCATACACTACTAAACAATTCACAATAAATTTGACAGATGTCACTTGAACAACATGGCTACTATGATCTAACAAATTTCGAGCGTCTCTATTGAAAGACCCTATACATACAATTGTGTCCTCTAACTTCCTGTCCATATAATATAAGTTTTTTATTGTTAAATTGAAGCATTTGATTTGAGTGATGTCAAAATCACAAAGCGATGTATTTTAGAACTTGTAAAAGAATTTTTTTATTCATAAAAACGTATTATAGTCCAGTTAAATACAACTTTTAAAAGCCTTGTAGAAGGTCTCGAGAAAATTCAACTGGATCTTGTTCTAAGTGAACGGACCTACAATTGAAAGGGGGGGAAAGTCCATTTGAATGCAGAGTTTAGAATCCTGTTAAAATTAACCTTGAACTCAAAATTTAGTCATTTTCATATTAATCGGGTCATATTTTTTAAAGTATAGAGATAAATAAATTATGGGCATCGTATTCAGCGATCAAAAAAACATACATTATCATATAAAACCTGGATTAAGCATTTTCGCATCAAATCGAACATACATATATTAAAGAAAATCGAAAATTTGTTGTAAAAATCGTTTATTAGCTATCTCTAAATCTTAATATTTTTTGATAAAAATTTAAGGTATTCTTTTGGCAATGGAAGCTTTTGAATCGAGAGACCAATTAAAAAGAAAATTTTATTTTCCTTGATAGTCTAATATATACATATATACATACATAATGTTGCATTTGTATCACATTAAACGTGAGAAGTTTACAGAAATTGACATCAAATTTAGGAGACCGGTAAAGTATCTTACGATAGATTTTTCTCAACTTTAATTTATAATTTTTCGAAATTGTGATATAACAGACTATTTTGAATAATTATTATTTTGAATAATTGTATAATTTCATATACAAGGAACTACAGAAGAACAGAGAGATAATACTTTTTGACGCTTACAAAATTTTGTTGAACAGTTCAACCTTCTGGAGATGGCATTATCTTGTCATAAAAAAAAAACAATTTTTCTTATTATCAGATGCAATTATCTCCCAAATTATTTATTATTACAAAAATGTTTCAACTGACTTTGAACTTACTTTGTTTCGAGGAAGATTTTTGATGTCATAGATCTTCTCTAGATGGACGTACCTTCAGATTTTGAGATAATCTTTATTTTTTTTTTTTGATTATATGTTTTCGTTTAATTAAAACGCCTTTAATTATAACCTATTTCATGATGAATTCACAGACCTATGATATGTTAACCTTTCAAGGTCAACTCAAGGTCATTTGCGACTGTTTAAATTTTCTTTCCGTTTATCGTTTTTGTTTATGTTTAAAAACAAAGGCTGCTATCTGCGTGTTACATTCGCTTCGGAAATATTGTGACTAGCATTACATGTACTTCGTTTCGATAACAATTCAATTTACAATGACACAGTATACGCCTAACAAAATATAAAATTATCGTTACGATTCTGATTTTTGAAGAATGTCAACATAATTACATGGAAGCTGCACGGTTGTATTGTGAAACCTTGTACCGCACTATCGCGTGATGTGGTACTTCGAAATCGATCAACGAATCGATAAACTTTATGTCCGGCAAGGATATATCGACATCAGCGTAAATAGTCCTCACAAAATTCAACGATTGTAACAGGAGCAGGAGTGACTGTACTCTTAACTCTCATATCAGGCACATATTTCTCATACTTGGCACATAGAAAATTATTAGCCATGATCTAGTGCATCTAGAATAAATTTTCATTTCTTTTATATTTCTTTGTATCAAGTATTATTTGATGCTGAATATGCTGTCAGATCGCAGTTTTGTAAATGATCTCAACGGAAAAAGCGTTACATGACCCTTTCTTTTATTCTTATATATTCTGAAGCCACTTTCAAAAATAGTGGAAAATTAAATTGATACAGTTATCATTATTGATCCAATGGGAATTTCTATTGGCACCGGTCAGTTGATTGTCAGTTGTTAAATGTTTGGTGTGATATATAGTAGATGAACACATAGAATCTCTATTTTTTTTTATGATACACTAATAATAACAGGATCTACAATAATTTTCTGATCAATGAACTGCAAGTCCTTTTGAAAGACATACTTGCTAGAATACAGATGTGGTTTTAATATGATGATGGTCTTTCCCATAATGAGAATGAGCCGAGTTCGAGAAATATTAAACAACAACTGTTTCTTAAGTAGGATCCTCTTCCCATCCCCAGATTTAATATCTCTAAATTTTTTTGTGAGACTTTATAAAAGAAATTTACCAGAGAGAACTATTAATCATTTCTGAAAATATGAAGGATCAGATTAGAATTGCCTGCCAATAAATTAGTAAGACAATTTTCAAGAGCATGAAATTATCATTTATGGATAGAATAAATCAGTGTATTAATATTCAAGATCGAATACAGAATTTTTACCTTTCGAATACAGAAGAATGATTTTTGGACGTTTAGCAATAGGAAAACTTAAACGGTCATAAATGACTTTGATCTTAAAGGTCAACACATCATCTGTCAGTGAATTCATCACGAAATAAGCTATACGTCTAACTATATATATTTTTAATTCTTAACTTTTTTTATTAACAATAACATATCTGCACATATCTCAAATTTACCGTAATTTATCTCGAATTGTTAAAATAAACGTTGCAATATGTAATATTAGCCTTTCAAATAATTCTGTCTTTTGGAATAAAATTTATATTTTTGCTGCACTTCTTACGCACTTTAAACTTTTTTTTATAGGAAATGACAGATCTTTGCTGAACCTAATAAAATCTATATATGTATATATATATATATATATATATACGAAATCATTTTTTTCATTTGAGTTTCAAACAAACAGAATTATGAAAAAATCAAGCTTTATCTTTATTTTTCCATCAATTGCAATCTGCATCAATTTACACAAGCAACAGGAAATTAGTAAAGATATGGATGAAAGAGTTTATCACGTTTCAGGTGTAGGTTCCGTGTCGAAATTACGCGACTTCGACGATTGGCAAGATCAGCGACTGTCAACGACTGACGACGATTTGATCTCGCTTTATTCGGATTCGTCCACGAACGATCTCGATCAGATACAGCCGCAAGAGCTTACGAAAAATGGCACTTATGTCATCAGACGTGGCCGCAAGAAAGAGCGCAAAATTTTACCAAAAACGCCAACTAAGACCAAGAGTCTGTCCTTCGAGAACGGCGAGAAAGACAGTCGATTATCAGATGTAAAACGATACTCGAGCACTTTTGACAACATCAAAAGTCTATTGAAGGAGGGTAAACTGGAGAGTCTGGATGAACCGGTAAAATTTATGATTCCGGTACCACCGCCGGATCTTATCCGAGTCGAGTCGATGCCGGCGATCAATAACGACGCCAGCAATCGGGCCCAGTTGGATATCACCGTAGAAGAGAAAGAGGCATCCGACATCTCGGATAAGGACAAGAAGCGCGACAACATCGAATTTTCTCGGCTACCATTGTTGCCAGTCGAGGATGATCAAATGAATCGTTTGGACCAATCGAGAGACTGCAACGGTTCGACAGCGTCTAACTTGGCGGATTTGGATATTGGTAGATTATCGGCGAATAATGCACTCGCCGAGGCCATGACAAAGAAGAAACTTACAAGCGCGGTAAGCGATGAGAGACTAGCTTCTAAGATCCCGGTGAACTTGCTGATTGAGGATCAGATTGTGAAAAAGGCGCTCAAAGAGAATCGCCGGCAATTGGAGAAGGTGAGCGACGCAATCAAGGAGATCGAGAACGTGAAGAACAGCGAATCCTATTGCGAAAGCAAACTCTGGCAGAACGGTGACCTGAAACATAATTCGAAGCGGAACAGTTTCGAGAATGACGGGTTTCCGGTCTACAATAGCCGGAAACCCGTTACGATCGATGGCAGCCCCTATGACAGCAGAACGCGCGGTAGGAAGCAGCAGAAGCAACAGAAGCAGCAGCAGCAGCAGCAGCAGTACAACTCTGATTCCGAGACGTCAAAGACCAGCTCGGACGCGGACTTCGAGGATCGGAGAAAACTGAACGGTGCCACTGATGTCGTTTACTCATCCGGCAGACGACTGCGCCAGAATGGTATCGAGAATCACAAAAACGATCAAAAGCAGATCGAGAACGTGATCGACGCTATTTTGGAAGATTCAAAAAATCCGGAATTTCAGGTAGGAGTGGAATCAGTGAGTTTCGCGAACTTGATCGCATAATTCAAATATCTCATGAATATCAATCGCATTACCTTGTATGCCTATGTTGACGCGAAAAGACGCAACGGAAATAGAGTCTATCTCTACGATAAGTGCTACTAAGGTGCATCTGCGTCGTGAAAAATGCGGAAGTTATATGGTTCGTGGTGAGCGTGTGCTGCAGAAAGATGGTGAAAAGATGTCGAACAGCTAGGATCGAAGCGGGCCGCCCCATATATAAATTGGTAGCATTATCTCTATAAAATATAGGATTCCATTAGCGATGCTGGCTCTATGATCGCATTTTTCGTCGTGAAATATGGAAATATCTAAGGAATTGCCGTGCATGCAGCCTGCTGTCTGCGAATCCGTTTTTACTCATTCCCACGTAATTAATTCTAGTCAAAGGTTTTAATTTTTTATCATATAATGTTATATCTATTAATATTTTTAACTCTCTCGATCAGTTCTCATTTAGAATATTTTTATATTAGTAATTATTTTATATTAGTATTTATATTGTAAAATTATAGACAATAGATATAGTGTTGATACATAAATCGTGATCAAAATTTCTCGAGATACATTCATCTTTTTTAATTAAAAATGTAAAAAATAATAAATGTCACAATTAATAATCACATTCAGAGAAAAATATAATAATAGCAACTATATAATTAAGTTAGGTGACATTAAACTAATTTTGTATTATGTAGAATTAATATACATAGTTGAATATATTATTTTATAGCTGCAATAATTATAAAATAGTTTATTCAATCATATATATATATGTATATATATATATATATATATATATATATATATATATATATACACATTAATTCTGCATATAAAACTATAGTTGTCAACTACGCAATTTTAATCACTATTTTTCTTTAAGTGCAATTAGTACTTTTTCGACCTACTAAAAACATTTCTCAAATACAAAATTGTGAATTATCGATTCATTGCTTCAGTAAAAAAATCAAACTCGCTGACATTGTCATTGATGTGAATGATTATTCATACCCATATCTCCACGAGAATTTTTTTCCATCATATTATAGATTTTGAGTCTAGCCAGTTTCCATTGAAAATCTGTATATTGAACTCTTTAGAGTCTTTTTGTTGTTATAAAATTAAATCTTGATTATACATATCTCGCAATAATGTTTGTCAAAACATAATATGACATTTGAAATGACATTTGAAAAAAAAGTTTAGAATTTGTAAAGTAAATATTGCAAAGTAAATATATTACTACTCAATAAACTGAGTAAAAAATTCTGATGAATCATTCAAAAAATCAATTCTGTTAGAAATAGAAGATTTTCGGGATTTGTAAAGCAAATGATTTGTTTTCTTCCTATTTATTGTAAGCGATGTGAAAATAGATTATCTTATATTATACATTTTCATTCTAATGTTTACAAAAGCTGTGCGAGATTAAATTTTCCGATTTGAAAATTTCTGCATCGAGAGATGTCATACGACTCTACAGTATTATTATAGTCATATACAATGTGTCACATAAAATCTATCATAGTAAAAGCATTCTCATATCACGTACGATAAATAATAGCAAGTCATTTGCTTTATTTAATATTAGAAAGATCCAACCGGTTGGCTTCTGATATTACATTCATTAAGCAATGTTTGTTCAATTTAATAAATACTATTTGCCTTACAAGTCATTGAATTTTTTCCAGAATTTTCTATATGTATATTACGTCAAACTTTTGAAATATTAATGATGGGTATACTTTAACTATTCAACTAGCTGCTATTTTGATAAAACATTATTTTGAATAATCTTCAAACTTATTGCTCTCACAAATCGCGAAACTGATTCACGATGAATTAAGTGCTCAGATGCAGAGATAGACTGATTTTCCATAAATTTATTTCTCTTTTCGGAAATAGAATCTAAACATTTTTTTATGATTACATTGCAAGCAAGTGCGATTTTTTATGAGAAATGAATTTATTCATCGATGAAGTTGATAAAATTTTCTCTTGATTTCAAAACTAGCTTAGAAATCGCTTCGTTCTGAATTGTAGTTTGCTATATCTTGACAGGTCAATGTCGATGTAATGGAATTCCCGCCATTGCCGCCCTCGCCCGTCGAGGAAGCTGATGAAGAAAGTTGCTCGGATGTCGGCCAAAACGCCGTGATGACACCATTGAAATCCAAGGGTCACAGCACTAGCCGAACTGTAGAGTACAGGCCAAGGGTACCACCCCATCGTGTTCCATCGATCATCGACACGAAAGATAAGGCTTCTTTGAATACCAGATCCATGGATGCCGGTTTTACCAAGGGGAGACGTACGACCACCAATAATTCCAGGCGAGAGGTGAGTTAGTTTGTTTGAAGTATTCACTCGAGGATAAAACGTACAATTTTGGTCTCTTGACGAGGATTAATTAAATAAAGTTGCATTTTTCCCATTTCAGATTGCTTGCAAATTTTTATGTAACTGTTTATATGGTAAAATAATAATAATGTACAATAATATTATGATAAATATTATAAATAATATATATATATATAGAGTAGATAAATATAATTTAGAGGAGCCTTCCCCCTTTCTCATCTTGACTTTGATATGTTGATGTTGTCAAGGTCATGACCTTATGTGACCTTGAGAAAGTTTTAATCGTCAAACATTACTCGTTAAAAAGTTATAAATAAAAGAAATTTAAGAAATAACGTATATGATATCTCTTTTTATAAAATAGAATTTATAAAATGGAAATGTTCTGCTTTAAAATGTATTTTACAACTTTCCACGTAAAGCACTCCCACCCCACCTCCCCTCCTGCTTAGGAGCACACAACTTTCATCTGAAGCGATTCCCCCACTTATCCCCCCCACCTTACTTTGGAGATACACGACTTCCATCTGAAAAAATATAGGTGACAGTCGTGTGCTCCCAAGCAGAAGGAGAGATGGGAGGAGTCCCTTTAAGTGAAAATCGTGCACCTCCAAGCAGACAGGGAAATGGAATAGGAGTCAAATTTTTATTTTATATAGCAGAAATGGACGTTATTTCTTAAACTTCTTTTATTTATAACTTTTTAACGAGTGACGTCCGACGGTTAAAACTTTCTCAAGGTCATTCTCAGAGTCATGACCTTGACAACATATGTCAAGGTCAAGACCATTGACGGGGGGGGGGGGCTCTCCTAAATTATATATTTATTTACCATATAATATGAAATACTCATTTATATCATGTACTATATAATAGAAAATTAATATTACCATAATAAATTTTACACAAATGAGATTAGAGCGCAATTAAACTTATAATTTTGGTATTTATACATATGTCGAATATTTCGACTCGCTTTGAAGTCATCATTAGCATTGCTTTTCCGAAGATTTAATACATTCTTTCCTCTATATAGGGAGGAATGTAAAAATTTGCAAAAATTTGGTAGTAAAAATAATACGTAAGAAATTCTAAAATCGATATATACATTGCATCAAAATTTTTAGAGTATATTTAATTCAACAATTCAAAATTGAGAGTGACTTGTCATATGAGGAGAAAGAGCGTATTAACAAAGAATAGAAAAACCGTATTTATAAGAAATTTTGAAATAAAGTCACACAGATCATTTTAATTAAAATCAGTTAATAAAACATGTTAGTCATGATCAGATAAAAGTGAGATTGTCGATAATTTAACAATATTCGGATAACTGATTTTCTTTAAAGGAGTGTTGCATGTTCTAAAAGTGTGATTTGCCCCTTATAACAAAAGTACATGTCCTTTTTATCTAAAAAAAAACATTTTTAGCTATTAAAATCGAAGAAGAACATTTCCATGGGTTCTTTGTTAGTACTATATTATTATTAGTACTATATTATAATATTTGCTATCTTATTGCAATGTAATTGGAATGTTGCAATGTTGCTGCAATACTTTGGATTTAATGATTTAGAGTTATAATACACAAAATATTTAAGAGA
>Ga0157363_1002469_pt1 | contig 16305 bp, 8 predicted proteins | sample AttsexASBM1_FD_111477 | JGI IMG/M metagenome (GOLD analysis project Ga0157363, IMG submission 111477) | Fungus gardens microbial communities from leaf cutter ant in Ribeirão Preto, State of São Paulo, Brazil - Atta sexdens ASBM1 | ecosystem: Host-associated > Fungi > Mycelium > Unclassified ... | reverse complement strand
TTTTCAATCGAGAATAACTTTATGATGCAGACAAATCGACTAATGTTTCTATGTGGTTATGTTGACAAATGCCCAAGTTTATTGTATGACGTCTATGATCTATTTATTTCGACCACCACTTACCGCTAAAGCCATCTATAGGAAAACGGCGGAAGCAAAGTTGTACACCTAATACTTATAATGAGCAGGTATCTAATATCTCACGCATATATATTCAGTATCATTATTTATTGACCTAGAAGTGATATAATATTCTAAGCTTATATACAATAATTGTTTTAAATATCAATAGAAGGATTGAGAAATATATATGAGATTTCAAATGAGAAAATAATAGCAGCAAAATGATAATTCTGATATAGAAGAAAATTATATATAATACAATATAATCAATTATATTTCTTTAAGTTAAATCGCATTTTTTTCTAGGAATTCAGGAATTAAATAGATTCATTATTCTTGTGCTGAATAATAAATATGTAATAAGCTAATTATTACCAATAATTCATTTCTTTTTATAACAAATTATATATTCAAACATTACGTCAAAGATCGCGATTCAATTAAATTTATAATATCATGTAATATCATTTTAAGAGTCGACAAAAAATGCGGATATTTGTATTTCTTTAATATAGAAAATTAATATGTTTTAAAATATTATTAAACGTTATGTTATCTCATATAAATAGACTACTTATATAAAAGTCTATATTAATTAGAGATATAAATATTAATTTCTCGCATATTTGCGTAGAGATTCTTATTTTTTAAACGTCAATAAAAATCGGTGACAATAATCTGGGCAAAAATCGCAAACTTTAATATTTAGTAAATAATATTAACATTTCAAAACTTATATCGACAATAAATATGATTACTATATTTGCGTTTTCTCACAGGAAACCGATCATCACTGAACAGGTTTTGACGCCAAGGTCGAAGGCATCTTGCTCTCTATATACGTACACGCCTATGTCAATGTCTATGTCAACGTTACGCGCGAGTGTCTTCACTATTATCAAACTAAAATTGCGATACCAGTGATTGATGCTCGCTCTGACAAGAAACCTGATATCTGGATTTATTTTGCTGATTCGCGGGCGGTACAATACCTATTTGTGATATGAAATTATTAAGTCAATGGAAGCAGGAAATTAAGATTGTGCTTTATGCACGTATCCTCAGTGATAACTGACAGCTGTTGCTAGATATAATTTTGTAAAATATACATAATAAAATGTTCCTATTTTAGGAAATATTTTATTGTTTGATTTGAATTGTAAAATTACCAGAGAGCTCTTAGTCATATAATGTCAGTCGAGTCTATTTATAGATGAAATTTACTCGGAGAAATATTGAATTTTCAACTGATTTTCGAATAATGACATATTGAACTGCGAAGACACTTCATATTGACATATTTTAAATAGAAATGAAAAATATCAAAGATCCATTCTTTTTCGAAGAATATTCTGAATTAATATGTACACTAATACAATAAGTTGGAGCGAAATAAACTATATCTGTTTCATTCTAACTTATTGTACCAATGTATATCAGAATATTCTTCGAAAAAAATAGACCTCAGTCAGAAAGAAGAAATTTTATTTATGTAAGAAATGATAATTGTGCTTTATTAAAAGAATTTATTTTAAAATATTTTATAAATTAATACAATTGAGGAACTATTAAACTCCTCGCTTATTAATTTATTTGTTTACTTAACCCTAATTAACAAATTAATTTAATTAAACCATTTTACTAAAATATTTATTATAAATTTTCATCTTTGTATAAAAATATAAAATGTTACGAGTATCTAATTTTTTAAAATAAAATAATCAACAAAATATTATTAATAGTATAAATATTATAAATAGCATAATTTTATAATAGTAAAAATCAATTTTTTTATTGATAAAAAAATAATTATAATCTATCAATATCTTGTATGCGTTTAGGTTTGATAAGCTTATGTCATAGCTCTAATAATTTCAATGACTTCTTCGATTTGATGGATAAACACCAATTATGACGTTTTTTTATTAATCTCAGCAAACTTAGTTATTCATGCTCACGTAAACAATCATTCTCGAACATCGGAAGTTATTATTCTCGCCTGCAAGACTTTATTTACTGCATTCCAATGTCTCAACATAGTTTACAGAAATCAGAATTTTGAGATCATAAAGTGCGAAATGCATATATATTAGAAATGCATATGTATTAGAAAAAAATAATTAGAATTTAATCATACATATCTTATATAAATTTCAATCATTTTATAATATTTTATAACATTTTTTAGGTTTTCAAAAACTGTATTTTTATAATTTTAATTACTTATATATATATATATATATATATATATATATATATATATATATATTTATCTATTTATATTATATTTTTATTATATCTAAATCTATATAAAAGTTAATATAAAAGTATAATATAAAAATAGAGTTATTTGATTTGTTAAAAAATATTTATTTTATAAAAGTATTTAAAAATTTACTATTTTAAAATTAAACTTACTATTTCAAAAATTACTATTTTATTTGCAATAATTAAATATTATATACATACGATATTATATACTTCGCTTTATAGTTATGAATTATTGACATAAGTAAACTTTGATTCTAGCGTATTATCATTTACATAATCTTTTAATTTTAGAAAATATAGAAAAACTATACTTTTTTTTTATATATCTACTTCCATGATTCGTGAAACTCATCACGCATTCTTCACTACTTTGGTACGCATGCATAATCACATTAATGGTCAAATAGCATTGTCATCACGTTGCGTAATATAATATATATATATATATGGACAATATCTTGAAATATTTATCTTTTATTTAATCACTTAAAAAATATTTTTAAAAAGAAATTACAAATAAGTCTGCACTACATTTTAAACCGTGACTACATCTTAAACATTTAAAAATCTTTTTCAATTTACGGCACATTAAATATAACAAATTTTCGTCAAGATACAACATTAAATGCAAACTTAACTCGAGAAAGAAGCACATAAAGCCTATGTTAAAATTAGTTATTACAGAAATTATAATTTATTAATTAATTATAATTCATTAAAAGAGCGATAATATAAACGATTCGTTCATCTTCAGTATTATAACAGACTTTTTTAAAAACAAATATATTCCTCATACATACATTGTTAAAAATTCCAAATTGAAATTTAATGTATTTTTAAGTTACACAATTTGAATTTAATTTCACATTATATTAAATTTTATAACTGAAAAGTATATTTGTGTACATAAAATTTTATGAATTTTTCATGAAACTTTATAAAATTTAACTTTTGTATTTTTTATAAAATTTTATGAAATTTAATATACACGTTTATTACAATACATTTAGGTAGTTACTGTAACTTCTCGGTAAGCAAGAAATATTTTGGAACATTTCAACAATATAATATTGTAGCAACATTGTAACATTGCTACAATATTGTTGAAATGTTCCAAAATGTTTCTTGCTTACTGGGTTAGTTTTTAATTAAAAGATTCATTATTTTCAATTTATTTATTTTGTTTATGTTATAACTACGAACCTCATTTACATGTAAAGAAAACATTTTTAACAGTGTAAATTTACTAAAACAATAGGTCTGTTTTTTATTGCTGCATTTTCCGTATTGGTGCACAAGATGCAATAAGTTGAAGTGAAATAGTAAATGTATATTTGTTTAATTTATTGCACCGTAAGCATCAGTTCAGAGAGTACAGCAACAAAAAACAGATCTAATGTCACATTGAAAAAAATCATTGCATGTCGAAATTAATTTTCACAAATCTGTATTCCTCTCATATTATCCAGCAGTTCCGCTGCAATTCTACATATTAACATTTCCTCAATGTCAAAATTTCAAATATTAGGTGTAGTAAAAAGAAATCCATTATTTTTGCATGAAATTGAATGGAAAAATAATGGATTTCTTTTTACTATACTTAATACATTTCAATAATAGAAGCGTTGTTTCGTAAAAAATCATGAAATTATATAAATTATATAAAATAAGAAGTCACAAATATATATGTCTTAATATATATGTTATACTCAATAAGTTAATCTTTTAAAGCAATTCCTTCTATAAATTAATAATTATTCTGCTAAGTCAATATTGTGTACAGACTAAATATTGTGTACAGAACTAAAAAGTATTTTAATATCTCTATTTCTGAGAACCATATCAAACGATTAAATACTTTAGATACAAAATATTTTAGATGCAAATACTTCAGCGCTAGGTATTTTATCAAATATCTCTAACACAACATGAGAAATAAAAAGTAAAGCTCTAAGTAAATTACATATAAAATAAATATCTTCTAACAATCAAATAATTCTATTATTTTTATATTATAAAATTTCTTTTTAGATTTAATAAGAATATAATATAAATATAAATAAATAAACATATATATATATATATATATATATATATATAATAAGTAATTAAAATGATAAAAATATAGTTTCTGAAAACCTAATCTAAGAAATATTACAAAATGATTCAAATGATTCAATCTATATTTATTATATTTTATCGCTTTGATAAAATGAGAACACAATATAATTTGGATAATTTTTACAACTTTTAAAATATTTTTTACTTTATGCCTTATTTGTTTTTATATTTATTTGTAAATCTTTTTTATTTTTTTATCGTTTCTAAAATTTCCGCTGCACACTTGTTCTCGTTTGTAGGAATTCTGTTATAAAGTTTATTATAATATAGAGGAGAGTTAATGATCTCTAATCTGTTTGCAATTATTGTACATATTCTAAAATGTGTGAAGTTTGATACGCAACATCTTCCTATAAAAAAAAATCATTCCCAAAGCCATTAAGTTTGTTACTAGATGTGATTAAGTTTGTTACTTATGGTAATTTATCTTTCTATGATATTTGTTGAATAGATTATGAAATTACTATTTGTGCCAAGATCACAAAAAACATTAAAATCAAGTAGATTTGTTTCTTTATTCTCACAATTTCTAAAAAAATAACACTTAATAGTATTTTGTTGTATTTTGAAGCAGTGATTAAACTTTTTTTCAAAATAGAAAAGTTAGATCAAAATTTTGGTACGTTGCCAGCTTTGCAATAAATCTCTGAAAGGGAAAATAATCTTGTAAATTATTTTCTTAAATAAATAAACATAAAATATTCATTTACACAAAAAGAATCAACATTTTAAGGATATAAAAGGTGTATATATATATATTCTCTGTAAAGAAATTGGAACCAGAAACTTATGGCGAATTCGATTGGTAGCACTAATACGTACTGGTGCATATTAAAGCCATTGTACATTGAGTTAATTTGAGTATAAAAATGAAATGCAAATATTTCGAATTATGAAATATATATTTTATCTAAATAATACAATAAAATGTATTGAGTAGATACTGCATGATTTAATTGACTTCTATGTTTATTTATAAACATATCTTTATGTTATTTTGGACACGACGGTTTTAGTGCGCACTGAGTGTACGTCTAATCGAATTCGCTATTATATTTTTTACATAAAAATAAATATTACTTACTTTTATTATATATTTATATAATTTATATTATATAATTATTATATATATTTATTAACAATTTAATAATGTTTTAATAAATATTTGTATTTAATAATTCAATTTTGTATTTTAAATAAACATTTTCTCATTTTATCTCAACTTTTACAAAATATGTCTACATATTAAAATAATTTTTAATTTAGATTCTAAATTGTTACCAAACTTTTGTTTTTATTTTCAAATATATTTTAAAATATAGAAAAATCTGTAATTTTTTAATAACTTTTTATTTTGTTAAAAAACGCATAATACATCTTGTATCCCTAATATGATATTCCTACAAATTATAATAAAATATTGGATACAATTAAAAGAACAAATTTAATATTTTAATTTAAATGCCAATAGAAATAAAATTTAAAAAAAACAAAAAAATTAACTTCATAATTATTTTTAAAATAAGTTTTTCAAAAAACTAGTGTATTCTCCAATTATAATATATAATAAACGATATAATCATGACATAATGAGAAATTGATTATTTATGTAGAACATATCCCGAAACTATTCGGTTCAGACATAAAATATGACCTTGTCATTTCCTCTTTGCTTTCAATAGAAGTTTATGAGATATGAAACCGAAGTAACATCTGTGATACCGTTCAAAAAAAAAGCATATATTTGTCTATCATTGTCTGCATAATATGCATGTTCACAACCAAATCACTCATCTGTACATGTTCATTCTCACAATCGGTACATGCACTTTTCTTTTTGCAAATGCATAAAAACAGGTATCATATAAGTAATAATAATGGCTTTCATTTTGTTTGTGGGGGATGGCGGGTGATATGGAGAGGGAAAGATGGTCATTGTTATAAGATGTTCAGATTGTCGGATCATACACTTCCAGCTCGACTATTCTCGAACCACCTGTCACCGTGATTCAGCAACCCCATTGTCGAATCTTGCACCCAGGCCTTTATTGCCAGAAGACAATTTTGTTGAGCTTCCTGTCTGCTCATTTTCCATTTTTTGAAAAATGGCATCAGCGAAGGCAACATTTACGATCCTCTTGGCTGTGGCGACGATTGGCGTGATATCTTCACGAGATATACGTAAGTAAATAGTACAGATAAAATCTCTCAAAAGTGATATTTACTTTTAATATCGACTTAAGTACTAACTAATATATAAGTACTAAATAATATCAATGGAATAAAAATTTTTAAAGATAGTTTTATTTAGTTTCTTTATTTTTTGGTAAACTTTTGCCGTTTCTCTAATGTACTATTACACTATTATACAAGTTATTAAATAGAAAGAGAGAGAGAGAGAGAGAGAGAGAGAGAGAGAAAGCTAAATGCTAAAAGTCGATTTAATGACTGTTATTAACATCGTAATTAAGATTTCTAAATACGTTTATTAGGTTTTAGAATTTTAGAATTATTTAGTTAGTTTTAGAATTATTTTCAACTGCGTTGAAAATAAACCCATATGCGCAAATTAAGTTGATATTGTCAACATTAAGATTAAGTACTTCTGATGATCTGTAATTTTTAGAATTTATCCAAGAATAGAGTACACATAAATAAAATATTATACAATTTTGCTTGAAAAATAGATTATTAGACAAAAAAAATTTGAAGAACATATACACACATACTCATATGTATACAAGGTATCTTACAGGAAGTGTTGAAATTAATCAGTTATTTTTAAAAGCACAGGAAAAATAAAATATTTTTAGTAAAGAAAATTGGCAATTTTATTTACATATAGAATAAGGATATTCGAAAATATTTATTATTTAATAAGTATTTATAAAAATGCTAAATATAAATAAAAATGCTAACTTTAATAAAATGTAGCTTCTTGCATAAGAAACAAGTAAAAATTTTTATTTGTGTTGAGTGAAAAGTATCATATGTGTTAAATTCAATACTTTTGGATACATAAATTTTAACTTCACTTTTTACGTCATTTTAATTGCCAAGAAATATTGTATAAAGAACATAAATCAACTTAACAGAATACACGTTTCTTTATAAATATAATTAAGAGCGTATTTTATACTTATCATTCACTATTTAAATGCAACTATTTAAATATAATTTATGTTCTTTGCATTAATGTAAATACATTTAAATAGTGAATGATAAATATAAAATGCGCTCTTAATCAAAGATCGTATAAATGCATTATATTAAAAGAATATTACATTATAAAAATTAAATCTTGTATTTATAAATAGAAATTAAACGATAAAAAAAAATTAAGGATTGGTTTGTAGTAACGACCGCTTATTATATAACATTTCCAATATTACTATATTTATGACAATCTGATAACGGCTTCCACTATGATTGCAGCCGAATTCCTGCATATTTGTCAAACGCACGATCCGCATTACGAGACATGTGTCACTGAGAGTATAGAGTATTTGAAACCATATCTTAAAACAGGTGTACCGGAATATAATATTCCATCGTTGGAACCTCTCATACTAAAAAAAATAACGTTTATACCAACAAGTAATTTACGATTAGACGCATCTGATGTTGAGACAAAGGGTGCCAGTAACTTTATAATTAAAAAAGTGAAGTAAGTATAAAAAATGTAATACTATTTATTATAGGATATATTTATATATATATATATATATATATATATATATATATATATAGAGCTTGCAAAGACCAGTTTTAGAAGATACGAGCACGCGACATCATAATATGTCTGTGAAATAATTATAACAATATAAATACTTTTAAACTTTTTTTTATATGCTGGTTTTAAAAATATTTTTATCGCTAATTCTCTAACATAAAGTTAAACTTGACATTCTTACACAACATTTTTTGCAATTTTTAATACTAGCTATGTGGATAATTTGTTTTATTTAATAAATTAGATATTTTGACTTAATTTAATTTAATTTGTTAAACAAAACATAATTTGTCTTTTCTTAGACGAATGATTTTACAAGAATAACGTATGATCGTATGGTGTGATGCAATAAAGTGATACAATAAAATTCAAACTGAAATCTTACAAAACACTTTAGCGTACTGTTGTCTTTCTTTTTAAACAAGTGTTTTGAATCTCTGCATAATTACGCATTAGTGACCTTGAAAAGATATTATTGGATAATCATTCATTTGAATGACACATTCAGTCACATTCTTTTGAACAAAATTTTAGTTTATGAATCATTCATAATGTTAAATTGAATACTGTACATCCATCCATTCCTCTCTCTCTCTCTCTCTCTCTCTCTCTCTCTCTCTCTCTCTCTCTGCTTAACGATAAATCTGACCATATTACATAAGATTACAAAGAAGTGATTGTACACACATATGAGGTTTATGCTGTCGTTGACTTGTAACATATGTTATATATGTAGCAATTCATCGAAGAGAAATGAGTTTATAAATATGGAATTTATAGATATGGACAAAAACAATCCCAAATGCAGTATTAAATGCAAAGTATTAAAAAAAATATTTTGAATAAACATTCTACAGCTTTAGAAAAGAGAATGCTAAGAAGATGAATGTTAAGAATTTTTTATAGAATACGTTTTTTAAATAAAGTTAATATTTTAATCAACATTTAAAATAAACATATTAAGAATCTTTATTTTTGGGCCGCATATGTGAGAAACACAATCAAAACTAGAAAAATTATGAAGCTGGATGTTCATTGCTTTAAATAATATTAAATTAGTAATTCAATCTTGAATTACTAATATACATTATATATGTACTTGCATATATAATATGCATATATAATATCATATTATAGTCTTTTAAAACTTTTACGCGCCGAATTGAATCAACAAGATTCTTAATATTGTTTATATTACGTTGCCTGAAAGAAAGACGTTGTTTCCTTATTGTATTGATTATTGCAAAGAATGTCACTAAGATCTCAATGGTCTAATGGCTTAGGATAGAATACAAGAGATCCGGGTTCGAGTCCTGGCCGAGGTAATATTTTTCGCAATAAATTTATTAACAATTTCAATATATTAACATTTTTATAATATGATGCTTGATGATAGCATCAAATTATTAAATTGACAAGCAATTTAATAATTTGATGCTACCATCAATTCGCGATTACTAGAATAATTTTAATTGTGTTTATAGTCCGGAAAAATTCAGAGCACAGTTCTAAAAGAACTACAATATGGTATATATGTATAGTGTATATTAGCAATTTAAAATTGAATTATTTAAAGCAATGAAAATCCAGCTTCGACTATAATTGATATTTTTCTAGTATTGATTTAAAATAAAGAAATTAATAATTTTTTAAAATAATTTTAAATAATTTTCCTTTTAAAAGAAATTGACGTTTTATTAATTTTTTTAAATAAGTCACTAATGATTTTTTAAATGTAATTCCTATAAACATAGTGTACTAAAAATATTAACTTAACTACTAATGTACTAAAATTAAAAACTACTTATGAAAACTTTCATATATTTTTTAAAAGTATATTTTAACATGAAATACAAAATTTTTCGTGAAATATTTATTTTCGATGACTTTAATACTTTCACGCACAGAATAATAACGATTCAATTAATTTAAAAAGATGCATAATTATATTTTTAAAAAATGATGCAATTTGTAATGTGTAATTGAGGAACGGATGCTGTGTTTGTATTCTACGCATAGATGGCCGTGACACGAACATTTGAAGTGTGTTTATAAAGCGTCAACAGTACTCATGCTTATTCTTCGAAGATTGCAAGAAAGGAAGAAAGATAAATATTTTATAAAGACCAGAAAACCGGACGGAACTAAAACTATAATCACCGATGATGTTTTTCGTTATTTTGTAGCATTCGAAATTTAAAAAGACATTTGTTAAATAATATATCGAGCATTAGAAAGAGGCAAAACTTATAATAGCGTTGTAATAATGTGAATACTAAGAAAGGCTTCACACTGTGTATTGAAATTGTCAGTTATTGTAGTACAATAATTTCCCATGTATGAGAACTGTGAAAGAGACATTCACTATTTTAATGACAATATATCGTGTATCCATCAAGATATCTATCCATATTCCAGGATGCATATTGTTCATATTGACTATTTGTATATGTATTGCAATATCTAATATCTTAACAATAATGCTAAGAATTTATAAGAATCATTTTCTAGCAATTAAATGTAATTTATTGTAATTTTGTTTTAATTACAACGTATCTATAAAAAAATTTATATTATAGTAGAAAATTACGAAGTTAAAATACAGCACATAGTGATACAATAGTAACAATAGCTGCAATAAAGTTTGATAAAATCCATTAATGATCTTAGTGATCTTTATGTCAGTCTCAGATCAAGTGAGATTAATTGAGATACATGAAAACCTCACTTGCATCATTTTGAGGAATTTCATAAGTTAATTAACATAATAATTTTATTTGTATAAATGGAAATTACAAACATGAATTGAAAGATGTGATGAGCGTACAATGAATTTCTCTCATTATTTTCCTGATTGTATGTTAATGCTATATTTCTTTTTTCCAAGAATCGACTTCAACACTTTGATCGTCTTGGTGGATGTGGAATTGCCAAATATTCAAGTTGAAGGGACATATGGTATGGATGGCAAGTTACTGTTACTTCCGATTCGTGGATCCGGCCCGATTCACGGCAATTTCTCAAATTGCATAGGTATTTGCTATTATATAAATTATAATTCTATAATTTTATATATTTGACTTATTCATCTTATAAAATTTTGGTTAATTTTTCAGGCGCTTGCAAAATACAAATTGAGAAATACCTTGAGGATGGCGAAGAGAAGATGCGCATCACGGACTTCAAATTGAAAATCTCAGTAGACAAGGGTACAATAAAGTTAGATAATTTATTTGGTGGTGAACAAGCCCTTGGAGATGTCATCAATTCGGCTATCAACAACAATTTTGATCTCTTCCTGAAGGAGCTTTCGCCGCTTGTGGAAAAGGCATTATCTGACTCATTCCAGAATATTGCTAGTAGTATTATTCAACAATTTACATTCGCCCAACTCTTCCCCGGTGCATAGATCGATTGGTAGTGATCCAGACGATCAGGCGGGCTGGAAAACATATAAATTAAATTTAAAATTTTATTGCAAAATAAGCAATAGAGTGAATTAGGAAAATTTATTTTTCACTATATTGAATCTTCCTTGCATGCTTAATTGAGTTTTACATTGTTAAGTTTGTTAAATTTTTTAAGATTTTATAATAAATATAAATGGTCTCATCAAGGTTAAACCAGAATTTAATTTTGACAAAAAAATAGAAGAGAAAGGATTAAATCATGGAACAATTTTCGTATTATTTAAAAATTCAATTCTAATCGTTTAATCGCAGAAAACATTAATAATCTATGATCTGATAGATTAATTAATCAAGTATGCGAGTATGTTTGAACAACATTAGCTCTTAAAAGGAGTAATATTATATAACAGAAAATTTTTAAAAAGGAAAAATAAACTAAGATAAAAAAATATTAGCGAATTTTTAAAAAAATTTAGAAAAACATTTTCGTTAATTTTATCATAAATCTTTTAAACGTGTAATTTCTGGATTTATTACCATTATCATTAATTGCAAAAAATACCTAAGTTATTTACAAGCACTTAGAAATATATGGAAAAATTCTTAATTAAAATCAAGTACTTTTCTATAAATTTATCAATAGAGCACAGTAGCAAAATTTTTGTTTCAATTTTGATTCTTTCATTGTTGATTCAATGCAATTAAAAACTTTGAATATGAATCAGTGTAAACAATAAACGATTATCGACGCATAGTCCGCACACTGTGCAAAAAAGGTCTAATTTGCTTCGTAACAACGAAACAGTAACCTGTAAAAAATCTTTGTGATTATAACTTACAGACTTGTAATATTAGCCTTTTAATTAACAAGCTAATATCGATAAATTCAATGCATTATGAAATATTGAATAAAGTTTTTGACTGTAGTATTTGTTAAACAATATTAGCATTATTACATCTTTTGTATTTTATTTCCTAAATTCATTATAATTTATTCTCTTCTATAAAATAACTCATATATTTTTAAAACTTGTGTAATATTTTATAAATTAATCATAAGTTTATCCTAAGTATTATTACACATTTTTCACAATAATAGTACCAGTCAATCCATTTTGCGAATTATACTGTGATATTTAATTTGTTATTACAAAAATATTAAACAATATATTTAATTTAGTAAATATATTTGTAATAATGTTATTGTATCAACAAATAAAATATATTAGTAACAAATATTAATAATAAAATATTAATAACAAATTGTATTGAATACAAATAAGTAAATTCTTTGATTATGTAAAATCTACGTCTAACAATTTATCAGAAATCATAAATTTTGCATTAATTGCACAGTTATACAACAGATTTTTTATGGAGATCTAAATAAAGCGTTTTCCGGTGTATTTTTATTCGCTGAAAACGAATCCGCTGTGGAATTGTCCTAATACGTTAATATGACCTAATACGTAGATTTTGAAAAAATTGAAGTCAAATGTGTCAAAATTGACGTTTCCGACCGATTTTTTTTGTGACTAAAATAAACTTTTTTTTTCAATTTCATTTACGCCACTTTAAAGTGCTATCTTTTACCTATAAAATAAATTTATATTTATTACGGATTTTTTGTTATATGCATAATTAACATATGAAGATCACGGTATTGCCGTCGCGCGCGATTGCCTAACCCCTCCAATCTCCCATTACTCGTAATATTCATGCTCGTCTGGGATCCTTGTTAGCGGCTTTTTCAAGTAGATACAATTATTATTTTTCACCGAATCATAAAAATTTTAACTCTTCTACAATATATAGTTAAAATGAATCTTCTGGCCTATTTTCGTGTAAAAATAAGTTTCCTAGATATCATAATTTTATTGTTAAGATGATTGCTGAATTCAAATTATATTAAAATTTATTATATCAAAATTAAAAATAGTAGATCCATTATGATAAATGGAAATTGAAAATAGACAGAATTAAAAAAAATGTGTATCTTAATGTCCGTTAAATCCAAATATGATAGAATTCTAATAAATATGAATTAATTTTATAGGTAAAAATAGAAGATTAGAGGGATAGCACTATGAAATGGCGTAAATAAAATTGAAAAAAAATTTATTTAGCCATAAAGAAATGGTAAATATGGCCAAAAACGCCAATTTTTATATATTTAATCTTAATTTTTCGATAACCTGATGTGTTAGGCCAATTCCAATTCAAATTCATTTTCAGCGAACAAAAATGCAATCGGAAAACGTTCATTTATTCAGATCCCAAAAAAATGTTAAACTGTGTTATTGCAAGATACAAATAATTTCAATCATATCCATTACAATAATTAATATAAAATTGACAATAAATATAACGTAAGTATAATTGAGATTTATTAAGTGATTTGCATTACATCTTTTTGTTTAAATTTCTTTTACAAAAATCACATAGCAACAATATTTAATAATTTAAAGCAGTTTTCTCTATTATAAAATACACATTATAAAATACACTATAATAAACATATACAGTATTTAATTCTGTGTATATTATATTAAAATAATTTATTTTAATATATAAATTTTTATATATAAATTTTTTTTAATATTTTTATATATGTAAATATATTTACGTTGTTAATCTTCAACTACAGCAACTGATTATTAAATAAAAATTTTTTAACAATTGGACAATCCGTATGAGATTCTAAATTATAAATAAAAGAAACTTGGAACTTTTTCCTTCAATCACTGTAAGACGGAGATTCACTTGCATTCTATACTTCAAGCTAGACACTTCAGAATTTAGATGTAGTTTTCATAGCTGTAATTGAGGGTTATCTAAAGAATAGTCATGAATAGTCATGAAATTAGATAAATAAGATATATAGTATACATATAAGAGATAATTAACACATATTTAGAATATATAAATATAAAGATACGTATAACAAAAAGCATATCGTCGCAATTTTGAACATGTCTACTTGTTCTTATTTTTTCTAATAATTGTGTAACACTTATATCAAATACGATATAAAATTCTCATAAACATGTTCACACTATTATAAGAAGTATTTAAAATTTTAATCTAACACTTATTGAAAATCTGTAATTCCGAATATTCTTTAACCCTTTCGTACCTTCGGGATATGTATGTCCCATCTATAAAAAAAATTATAATTTTTAAGTAAATAATCTTATTGATCTTTTAAGTTGTTTTAAAGAAGAAGGTTAAACTTCATGTTAAAAAATTGCACATTTTGAAATATAATATTTTCATTAAGGACGTTCTCCGAAAATTCATTTTCTTTAGATTTTTCTGAAACTACAAAATAAGCTTGTTTTAATATCTTGAACATATGTGCTTTAAAATACCCAGAGCAGAATTAAAAATTGAAATATTCCACTTCAAAGTTGAAGCGTTAAAAAAAAAATATATATATATATATACACATATATACATACACATATATATATATATATATATATATATATATATATATGTATATAGGATCCCTATCTAAAGCTTATTCGAAAGTGACTTTTTTTACTGTAAAAAAGTTTTTTTTGACAATTTTTTTAAACAATGAGAAATAAAACTTGATATCAAGAAATAATATAAAATTTGCCTGAATATGGCTTCCGGTATTCGTTTTTAAGAAATCATTAAGCAAAGTAAGTAACACAATAAGTAAAGTCGCTATTTTTTCCGGCAGCAGTAGCGAAGATGGGACGTATTTTACATAGTATAAAAAAACTTGTATAAATACATTAACACTTATGGAATATCTTACACTATATAAAAATGGAATAAATTTTCATAAAAATTTTCATAATGGTGAGCACTAATGTGCGCAACTGTAGTCGGAGAACGTCCTTAACATATAGTTAATAAACTATAAAACTAGTAAAATTACAAATTCTAAACTTTGCAAAAAATAAAATTTGTTGATAGCAAAAAATAACCATGTACTAATTGTAGATTTAAAAAATCATAGAATAAATACTAATTATGTATTAATCACATACTTAGAATCTTATTTAAATGTGATCACAACTTTATTATGGTTTTATTATAATATTATATATACTACCTTGATCAAAAAGTTCCCAGAATTCATTCAGAAAATTCAAAATACAAGTTTTATTCATCAAAAGTGATATTGTCCCCTTCAAAGTACTCCCCATCGACTGCAACACACTTATGCCAGCGCTTGATCCAGCTCTCGAAACATTTTTAGAACTCTATTGTCGATATAGCCATCAGAGTCGTCTTCGATTTTTCTATTACCTCCTTTTGGCTATTAAAACGCGTTCTCCGTAATGGTTTTTTGATTCGATCGAACAGAAAAAAATCGCAGGGAGCCATATCAAATTCGATGGCTGTTGGATGGTATTCGTTTCGTTCTTGGTCAAAAATTCACGGATAATGATGGCACTGTGCGATATCATGGTGCAAAATCCAGTTGTTTGCCCACAAATCCAAAATCGAAAATACGTGCAGAGATAGATGTACTCAAGACGGCGGAACTTTTACAAATGTCAAGCTATGGTGATAAAATTTGGTGGGAATGTCAATGATAGATGTGGCAACCTAACCAAAAAAACAGAACTCAAATCAGCTGACTCAGAGCATCACCTGGTGGTAATT
>Ga0157363_1002468_pt1 | contig 16311 bp, 16 predicted proteins | sample AttsexASBM1_FD_111477 | JGI IMG/M metagenome (GOLD analysis project Ga0157363, IMG submission 111477) | Fungus gardens microbial communities from leaf cutter ant in Ribeirão Preto, State of São Paulo, Brazil - Atta sexdens ASBM1 | ecosystem: Host-associated > Fungi > Mycelium > Unclassified ... | reverse complement strand
GGGCTTCATGTCCTTTTTCGCGCGGGCCGTGGTGGGCGCGCTGAAGGATTATCCGGCGATCAATGCACAGATCGAAGGCGATGAGATCGTCTATCGCGATTTCGTCAATCTGGGCATTGCGGTAGGCACGGAGCGCGGGCTGGTGGTACCGGTGCTGCATGACGCCGATCAGATGAGCTTTGCCGAGCTGGAGCGTCGCATCGCCGATTATGGCAAGCGGGCGCGGACGGGCGGTCTGAAGCTGGAGGAACTGTCGCACGGGACGTTCTCCATCACGAATGGCGGGATTTTTGGTTCGCTGCTGTCTACGCCGATCCTGAACACGCCGCAGTCGGGCATTCTCGGGATGCATGCCATTCAGGACCGTCCGGTCGTGCGGGACGGGCAGATCGTAATCCGGCCGATGATGTATGTTGCGCTGTCTTACGATCATCGGATCGTAGACGGGCGGGAAGCCGTAAGCTTCCTCGTCCGGATCAAGCAGCTTGTGGAAGATCCGAGGCGCCTGCTTCTGGATCTGTGATGCCTTTTGCGTGGCTGGTGCGTTGAAGATGTTCCAGTCATGCCGAACGCCGGACAGGTCTCTGTTCCCTCGCGTTCTGTCTGTTGTTCCGAACCCGAGGATGGTGCCCTGAAGATGCGTGATGTTTCCAGACTGACGCGGTTTGCAGTTCTGTTATGTGCGTCCACAACAATGATTGTGGGGTTGGCACCGCTAGCGGCCTGTGCGCGGCCGGATGGCGCGGGCCCCGAACTGTCCGGCCATCAGCCGGATACGACGCCGTCTCTGGGAGTATCGGTTCCGCCGCCAGCCAGCAATCCGCCGACCGATACGCCGCCGCGGCCCGATCTGGCACCGCCGCCGCTGGATATTCCGGATCTGCCGGTTGTGTCCGATGAGGCTGCGCGGGAGGAGGCGTCGCGTCTTGCTGTGCTGATGAAGCATAATATTAAGGGGTTCAGTACCTATACGCCCGAGCGCCGTCGGGCGTTCCTGACGCTGGCGAAAGAGCAGGTGACGCAGGCGAACATGCCGATTTCGCGGCCGCAGCTCATTATGGTTGTGGATCGTAATGAGCAGATCCAGCATCTGGATTACGTTCTGGCATTACCAGATGCGCCGTGGGAGTCTCTTGGGGGGACGCCGGTTTCGACCGGGACGACGGGGCGTAAATATTATTACATTACCCCGGTCGGTGTTTTTCAGAACACGGCGGACCGTCTGGGCTACCGGGCGGAAGGCACCAAGAACAAAAACGGCATCCGTGGCATCGGCGCCAAGGGATCGCGCGTGTGGGACATGGGGTGGCAGACGGCGATGAAGGGCTGGCTGCCGCGACATGAAACCGGGCAGATCCGGCTGGAGATCCATGCGACGGACCCGCAGTTTCTTGAATGGCGTCTGGGGCATCCGGCGTCGGAAGGCTGCATTCGTATTCCGGCGACCATGAACAAGTTCATGGATCATTATGGCTTGATTGATGCTCTCTATGAACAGGCTGCGAGCTACGATCCGCGTTTTCAGGCATTGCTGCCTAAAGATCGGCAACCCACGCCGATTGCGGGAGATCTGGTGGTTGTGGTGGATTCAGGACCACTAACTGAACCGAAGATTGACCCTATTGCAGATAAAAGGCCGTTACCGTAAATATAAAATAAGAAATATTTCAAAATAAGTATGAAGATTTGAAGTAAAATATGTGAATGTTTTATTTCAGGAACGGTAAAGCGGTTTTCCTGATCTGAAGCCTTCCGTAAGGAGTGCGCGCCAATCACTGGAGCCCACTCCCCATGACGTTCAAGATGCGTAACCATATCCTGCTTTCCGGGTGCTTTGCCGGTGCCCTGTTTCTGGGAGGAGGCGCGCAGGCTGATGTTCCTGATGCAAAACAGAAAAATCATGAGGAGCATAAAAGTAGAAAAGAAAAAGACGCGACGCCCGGTGTGGAAAATCTGACCGTTCTGGGTCATGCCGCGCGAATTGCGCCTGCGACGGTTCCGGTAGACATTACGGAGCCGACATCAAAAATTCAGTCCGGCTTTCTGAGCAACAATATTATTCCGCTTGCCAGCATCGACGACATCATCCGCTTTTAGCCGAGCGTTTATTCCCAAAATTCTAACGGTCCCGGAATGGGTAAAGCGGAGGCGATGAGCCTGCGCGGGTTTCAGGACGGCCAGTACAACATGACGTTCGATGGTATTCCGCTTGGCGATGCTACCGATCTGCATCACACGACATCGTCTTTGTTTATTTTGCATTTCCTTGGAGAGGCGCAGATTGATCGCGGTCCGGGAACGGGCTCGACGATCGGTAATGCCACCTTTGGTGGCACGATGGGTTTCACGTCCAAGACGCCCCGGCCAAGAGGGGGGTGTCGCTGTATGGGACCTATGGCAGCTTTAATACGCGTGCAGGCGGTATCGAATTTGATAGTGGCAGGACGCGCTTTGGTCGTGCATTTCTCGATATGCAGCATGAGGAAACGAACGGATATCTGACCAATTCGGCAGAACGCCGGAGCAATCTGATGTTCAAAGACGTGATTGACCTTGCGCCTGAGACGACGCTGACATTGGAGACGACCTATAACAAGGAATGGCAGTTTACGACGCAGGGCGCGACGCTCGCGGAATATGCGAAATACGGCAAGAATTACGGGTTGTGCAACGACCCGTCCAAGCAGTGTTATTATGGATATAATCCCAGCACCTACACGTCCGATTTTGATTACGTCAGTCTGAAAAGCCGTCTTGCGTCGTGGCTGACGATGGAGAGCCAGCTTTATACGAGCGGTTTTGAGCATGATTATACGGAAAGCACGGATGCCAGCCAGACGAGCACGGCTGCGAACGGGGTGACGTTCTACAATACGGTCGGGAAAAAGGTGGCGACCTATGCAAATGATATTCCCGGAAAATATGCGGACGCCAAATTCCGTTCTTATGTCGATACGTTACGATTCAAGGCGCATACGGTTTATGGGGATGTTCTGTTCGGTGTATGGGCGGACGTGCAGAAGGACCGTCGGTACACCTATGCACTCGATCTGAGTAAAAACTCCATCCCGGTTCCGTCCAAAACCGGGTCGGCTTACAGTTATGATATTTCGGATCTGAACACGACCATTCAGCCCTATCTCGAACTGGATATTCACCCCTGGAAGGGGGTGGTTATCAAGCCGGGTGTGAAATATTCCATGTTCATAAGGGACTATGATGCGGCCATCAATAAGTCCACGAAGGTGCCGCTGAATGATACGCAGCATTATGGATCTTGGCAGCCGTCTATTGCGATTAATCAACGGATTGTGAAAAACTGGAGCGCGTATGCACAGACCGCACGCGGTTTTCTGGCACCCCCGATGTCTGTTTTTCAGGTGAAGTCGGTTGGAAACGTGAAGCCCGAAACGACAATGAATTATCAGGTTGGGTCGGTCTATCACGGCAAGAACTGGATGCTGTCACTGGATGGATATTATATCGATTTTTCCAATTATATCGCCTCTGCACAGATTAAGGTCGATGGGATCGGAACAACATCCACATACGTGAATAGTGGCGGCGCGATTTATAAAGGCATCGAGCTTGAGGGGCAGTACGTCATTGGATATGGCTTCTCGCTTTATGGCAATTACAGCGTAAATGATGCGCGCTACAAACATAGCACCGTGCGCGTTGCGACGACGCCGGATTTATTGGCGTCGTTCGGTCTGCTTTATGAAAATCCGAAGGGTCCGTATTTCTCGCTGATGGGGAAATATGTCGGGCACCACTGGGGGCTGGACAGTACCACGAATGCGGCCGGAAATGCGGTGTTTGAAAACCAGTACAAAATCCACAGCAATGTGACGGCGGGCCTGGCACTGGGGTGGCGCATTCGCAATATCGGTGGTTTCATGCGCGACGTGACGCCGAGCCTCAAGATTTCCAACCTCTTCAACAACCGCTCCATCAGCGATTTTGCGGGCAACCAGTCTTATGGTGATGCGCCGCTTTACTGGCGTCTGGCAGGCCGCAGCGTCTTCTTCAACATGACGGCGACCTTCCCGTGAAAAAGACGCACTCTGTTTTTCTGCTGGCCTTGTTCCTGACGGGATGTTCGGGCGATGCCTCCGTGCCGTCAGGACCTGTTCTGGAAAAAGTCGTGCTGCTGTCGCGGCACGGGATACGCAGTCCGACGGCGTCTTCAACGGCGTTGCGGGAGAAGACCGGTTTTGACTGGCCTGAATGGTCTGTTGCGCCCGGAGAAATGACGCCACATGGGGCTGTGGCGCTTGGGGCCATGGTTCAGGCTGTCCGGACGCATTATATGGGTCTCGAGTTTGATCCGTTACGATTCTGTTTCAATGGCGTGCGGATCTGGGCGGATGGGGCGGATCATCGGACGCAGCAGACCGGGCAGGTCTGGGCGCGGGGTTTGGCTCCGGACTGTCATGTTTCTGCGCAATGGCAGGAGCATGGGCCGGACCCCGTGTTCAATGCCATTTCGGCTGGACGCGCAGTGCCGTCGAAGCACGAGACGGAGCAGGCGTTTGCCTCCATGCTGCCCGTCTCAAAGAGTTCGGACGTTCAACATGGTTCGCAGACTTTGCAGACACTTATGGCGCCCGGCGCGTGTGACGGTGTTGCGCATCCAGCGTGGTGTCTGCGCGATGATGCGGTGCTTGAATGGAAGAAAGGCGCCCCGCGTCTCTCGGGAGGGGTGGCGACGGGCGGCATGGCGGCGGAAAGTCTGTTGCTGCTCTATTCCGAGGGCTTTCCGCTGGATGTTTTCGGGTCTGCGAAAGCCGATGTTCCGGGGCTGCTGAAAACCGTTCTGCCGGTTCATGAAGCAGAGAGTCGGATGTTGCGGCGCCTGCCTGTCGTGGCGGCGGCGCGTAACGGGATGATGGCTGAGAGCATCCGAGCGTTTCTGGCGGACCGTCCGGTGACGGAAATTCCGGGTGTGACGGACTCCACGCGTCTGCTGGTTCTGGCGGGGCACGATACGAATCAGGATGCGCTGGCGGCGATCTTCGGACTGTCATGGACGTTTGACGATCAGCCGGACAGCACCGCGCCGGATACGGTTCTGGCGTTCGAGCGCTGGCGTTATCCGGACCGGCACGTTGTGGTCAGAGTGCGGATATTCCATCAGTCTCTTGAGGAACTGCGTGCGGGGCAGGCGTCCGGTGTGGAGCGTTCGATGCAGACGCTTGAGCCGGGGAAGGCAATCCTTCTCTGAGGTCAACGTTTCATAAAAAAAAGCCCGGCTGTCACCAGCCGGGCTTTTTTCGTGATGGAGAGGACGCGGATCAGTGCGTCCAGTCAGCCGGAACCTTGCCACCATTCTTGGCCAGCTCGGCATAGACCTGCTTGATGAGCCAGACATTCATCGTCGCGGTGTCGTCCGTACTGCCCGAATAATGCAACTCGCTTGCCAGTTCCTTGCGGGACTGGAGCGAGCTGTCGAGGCCGAGCAGCTTCAGGAGATCCACGATGGAAGTCTTGTAGTTCAGCGGCTGGCCTGCATTTGCTGCCAGACCGGACAGGACGGCGTCCACATCCACAGGCGCTGCTCCCGGGGCTGCTGCTGCGGGAGCGGCGGCTGCTTCAGCCGGAGCGGCTGTGGTGGACGGTGTGGCAGCTTCTGCATGTCCGAAGATCTTGGACATGATCGTGCTGAAAAGACCCATGGGTGTAACTCCTGCTGGTTAAGGAAATCAGGAAGGGCGCAACCGGGTTTCGCCCTTCCTAATCGGCCTCGTCTTAGTAGCGGTATTCTTCGTGTTTGAACGGACCGTTGACGGGAACGTCGATGTAGTCCGCCTGTTTCTGTGACATTTTGGAAAGTTCTGCGCCGACCTTTGCGAGGTGCAGGGCAGCAACCTTCTCGTCCAGAGACTTCGGCAGGGTGTAGACCTTGACTTCGTACTGGCCGGGCTTTGCCGTCCACAGTTCGATCTGCGCCAGGGTCTGGTTGGTGAAGGATGCGGACATCACGAAGGACGGGTGGCCCGTTGCGTTGCCCAAATTCACCAGACGGCCTTCGGACAGAAGGATGATGCGGCGGTTCGGAGCCAGTTCGATCTCGTCGACCTGCGGCTTGATGTTGTTCCAGCGATAGTTGCGCAGGGCTTCGACCTGAATTTCGCTGTCGAAGTGACCGATGTTGCAGACGATCGCGCGGTCTTTCATCTCACGCACATGGTCGATCGTGATGATGTCCACGTTGCCGGTGCAGGTGACGAAAATGTCGCCGCGCGGGGCTGCGTTTTCCATCGTGACGACTTCATAGCCTTCCATGGCGGCCTGAAGAGCGCAGATCGGATCTACTTCGGTCACGAGCACGCGGCAGCCTGCGTTGCGCAGGGAGGCAGCGGAGCCCTTGCCCACGTCACCGTAACCGGCAACCACGGCGACCTTGCCAGCCATCATGACGTCCGTGCCGCGACGGATCGCGTCCACGAGGCTCTCACGGCAGCCATACAGGTTGTCGAACTTGGACTTCGTGACGCTGTCGTTCACGTTGATGGCCGGAACCTTCAGCGTGCCCTTCTTGGACATTTCCCACAGACGATGCACGCCCGTCGTCGTCTCTTCGGAGATGCCGCGCACGTCCTTGAGCATTTCGGGGTACTTGTCGTGCATCATGATGGTGAGGTCGCCACCATCATCGAGGATCATGTTCGGCGTCCAGCCATCGGGACCATGGATGGTCTGCTCGATGCACCAGTTGAACTCTTCTTCCGTCAGGCCTTTCCAGGCGAAGACAGGGATGTTCGCTGCGGCGATGGCTGCTGCGGCGTGATCCTGCGTGGAGAAGATGTTGCTCGACGACCAGCGGACCGTGGCACCGAGATCGATCAGCGTCTCGATCAGAACGGCGGTCTGGATGGTCATGTGCAGACAGCCGGCGATGCGGGCGCCCTTGAGCGGCTGTGTGTCCTTGTACTCTTCGCGAAGAGCCATCAGGCCCGGCATTTCGCCTTCGGCGATGGAGATTTCCTTGCGGCCCCAATCTGCCAGAGTAATGTCGCGAACCTTGTAATCCTGCGTCGTCATGAAATGGCCCTTGCTGCCCATCTTTGGATGGCTGCCTGTATAAAGGCTTGGCGGACCCGCGCAAAGGGCGGGCCCGGCAATAGGCTTTTACCTCTTATTCCGGCGCGGACGTCTTGCTGGGGGCGGACGTCTTCTTGTGCGTGTGATGGTGCTTGCCGGGAAGCGTGTGTACGTCCTTCTGGTTCGACGGGACGGGACCGGTTTCGTTCGTGCTGCGGGTCATGGGGCTGGGGGCTGCGGGAGCGGGCTGGTCCGGCTGTTCCGTTATGGTGCGCGGGTTGGTTGGCAGGGCGTTGTTCGGCTGGCTGACCGTAGAGTTCTGCGCTTTCTGGATCGCGGAGGTTGAGGTCTGTGGCTGATCGTTGCTGGGTGCGCTGACAGCCTGAGCCATTGCAGGAGCGGCGATTGCGGTGCCGAGCAGAAGGCTTGTGGCGAAAAATGCTGTGCGGATGGACATGGATATTCCTTTCCGGAGGAGCGCGCCCTTATGTCGGGGCTGACTCATTGCGATATGCTGTTTTAACTGTCTGTTTGGGATGGAGTTGCATTTTCGTGACGGTTTGGGTGCGGAAAGGCGGGTATATTGCGTCTGTATGCAGGGCATGCGAGAAGCCGGAGAGGGCGCGTTGCCCCGTCGTTTCTGTTGAACCTGCATGCCGGTTCTGCCGGTCCTGAACCCCCTGAAAACAGGAGGATGTCGTGTCAGACAGCACTGCCTACAACTTCCCCTTCACGGTTCTGGACCCACAGCATCAGGAAACCGGCGCGCCTGCGTTCGCAAACGGGCTTGTCTGGGCGGTGCATGCCGTTCCGGGGCAGGAACTGCGGACGCTGGGATCGGCTGAGGTGGAGGCGCTTCTGGCGCCGGGACGCCCGCTTGAGAATGAAGGCTGGTACTGGCTGCATTTCGATACGGTGCACAGTTCGGCGCGGGGGTATGTCGCACATCTGCCGGATTTGCCCGAAGATGTTTGTGCCATGCTGGCCGAGACGGAATATGGCATTGCGCTTGAGGCGTTCGAGGATCTGATCTGGGGCGCGCTGCCTGCTTTTGACGATGCGCTGTCCGAAGAAGACCGGGAGATCTGTGCCTGGCGGTTTGCAATGCGCCCGGATCTGCTGATTACCACGCGGCGCAATCCCATTCCAGTGCTGGGGGCGGCCTATCGTTCCCTGAGGCCGGATCAGATTCCCAGAACGCCTGCGGGGATCATTGATCGTGCCTTGCGGGAATTTACCGGGACCGTGCGGCGTCAGCTCGGGCATCTGGATGATGAGCTGGACCGGGCGGAAGATGTGCTTCTGCTGATCGAGCATCGCTCCGATCTGGGGCATCTGGGTAGTATCGTGGGCAAGGTGCGTCGTCGTGCGACCGAGCTGCGCCGGGTTGTGACGCCGATCGACCGTGTTCTGAAAGACGAGGATCTGGATCTTCCGGACTGGGCCGAGGATGAGTTGCGGGACCGTGCGGAGCGGCAGGTTCATGCGGCTCTGGACGATCTGATCGCGCTTCAGGACCGTGCGCGGTCGTTGCAGGACGAGCTTGGGTCCAATCAGGCTGAAGAGACCAACAGGCGGCTGTATATCGTTTCGGTCGGGACCACGTTGATGCTGCCCGCGACATTTGTAACCGGCTTCTTCGGGATGAATACCGGTGGGATGTTTCTGGCTCAGGGGTCTTTGGGGACCGTGGAGGCAGGCATTGTCTGTTTCGTCTTCATGAGTGTGACATTTCTGTTCATGAAGGTGGCGCGTCTGCTCTGACGGTCTTCAGGTTTTCATGTGGTACACAAGAAAAAACCCCCGTGTCTGACACGGGGGTTTTTCGTTAGAGACCTGATTATGATCAGGTGTTGATCAGGTATTTTGGGGCTTGCGGGAGTTTGCGGCTGCAACAGCCTTGCCCCACTGGACCAGTGTCTTGGTGCAATCCGTCCGGTCGAGTTTGCACTCGATGAGCGTCGGGCCACGGGTGTTCTTCTTGGCCTTGGCGATGGCTTCAGCCAGTTCTTCGCCCGTCGTGGCATGCAGGCCGAGACCGTACTTGCCGCTTTCCTCGCCGGGGACGCCCTGATTGAAGCACTGCATCAGAGCGGCGTAGTCCCAGTTCTGGATGTAGTTGTACGGGCCGTCATGGATGGCGATTTCGATGACATAGCCGTGGTTGTTCACGAGGAAGATGATGACCGGCAGTTCGTAGCGGACCATCTGGGCCACTTCCTGCGCGGTGAGCTGGAAGGAGCCGTCACCAACCATCAGCACATGCTTGCGCTCCGGCGAGCCGGTCGCGTTGCCGAACATGGACGGAACGGACCAGCCAATATGGCCCCACTGCATTTCCGTCTCGACCTTCGCACCTTCGGGAAGGTGCATACGCATGGCGTTGAACCATGAGTCGCCGGTCTCGGCGAACAGGGTGGTGTTGCCGTCGACCAGCTCGTTGATCTGGCGGGTCATTTCGTCGTTGGTCAGCGGCTTGGCCTGATCGGCTTTCGGCAGGATGACGGGCTTGTATTTGCCGGTCAGAGCTGCGGACTTCTTCGGGGCCTTCTCGCTCAGGGCTTTGACGAATTCCTTGAGGCGGAAGCCATCGAAGGTCTTGCCGTTGACGGTCACGCGGTCCGGATCGATTTCGAGAACCTTTTCGCCGCGGATAATGCTCTTCCAGCCGCCCGAGGAGTAGTCGTTCCAGACGGGAGCAAGGCAGATCACGGCATCAGCGCCTTCGATGATCTCCTGGGCACCGGGGCTGCTGACATCGCCCCAGTAGACGCCCCGGAAGCCGGGATGCGTTTCGGGAAAGTAGCTCTTGGCGGCGGCCATGACCGTCACGGGGCAGCCGAGCTTGTCGGCCAGCTCGACGGTTTCTTTGAGCGCTTCGGCGGCGCGCAGCTTGGTGCCGACGAGGATGGCGACCTTGCTGGCCTTGTCGAGGAAGCTCAGGCTCTCGTCCAGAGCGGCCTTGAGGCTGGCTTCGTCGGGGCGTGGATGGGCGTGCAGGGACGACACCGGACCCGGACGGACACAGGGTGCGGCGGAGACGTTACAGGCGATTTCGAGATAGGCCGGCTTCTTCTCGCGCAGCATGGTGCGGATGACGTGGTCGATCTTTGCCGGAGCTGTTTCTGCGGAGGTGATGCTTTCGGCGGCACAGGTAACGTGCTTCGCCATTTCCATCTGGTAGCTGTATTCGGTCGTGCCGATCGTGTGGTGCAGGACGTGGCCCGAACCGTGATCGTTGGTGTTTGGCGCGCCGGAAATCACGAGGATCGGCAGGTTCTCGGCGTAAGCACCGCCCAGACCGTTCATGGCGGAAATGGCGCCGACGCTGAAGGTGATGATGGCTGCGGCGGCGCCATTGGCGCGGGCATAGCCTTCGGCGGCGAAGGAGCAGTTCAGCTCGTTACAGTCATAGATCTGCTTGGTGCCGCCCTGTTCGATCATCTGGTCGAGCAGAACGAGGTTGTAGTCACCTGCGACGGCAAAATGATGCTTCAGGCCGATCTGCGTCAGGCGTTCGGAAAGATAATGTCCGACAGTGTAGGTCATGATTTCGATACCTCAGGAGCCATAGGGACGGTCAGATGACTGGATGGTCTGGCGTGCTGACAGGACCATGCAGTCATCCGACCAGAGACAGGCGGATGGCAGGTTGCGGGCTGGTGTCTGAAGTAGGGTTGCGAGGGATGATGTACTGTCAAGGAGAGCGGAAAATTATAAAATCCGGGATAGCGATTGTCTGTCGTTAAATAATGAGGGGGATAAGACAATAAACGGTCCGGTCCGTTGAGACGGTCCCTGAAAACGGCAAGAAAAGAACCATTTGGCGACATATCTTCCCATGACAGCCGGAAAACAGACCGGCTTCGTATGAAATACCAGCCTGCTTCAGACGCATAAATGTTTAGAACAAAAATTCTGTCTGTGAAGGACATCGATCAAAAATTACAATTAATTGAAAAAACCCTTTCGCGTGAGGGAGAATACAATACAGACAGATAATTTCTGTAAAAATGATAAGGACTGGAATGGTCTTGCTTAGGTATTTTAAATAGCAGAATTTGCCATGGTGTGTCGAATATATAGGAGAAATCTTTCCATATATTTCGTTTGTGGGGATATTTTTATACTATTGCTGATTGGGTGGGTGTTTCGCGGGATACGGTAAAATGGACAGGCTGGGCGTCGGCATTCCATGTCAGTGCGATTTTGGCGATGGCGCCTGGCATGATCTGGCCGATCTGGATCAGGGTTGTCGTGTTCAGGAACAATGGGAGGTTCCTGTCGCCAAACTGGAGCACGAATCCTTGCTGGAGCGTGGGGGTAGGCAGGGCATTCCCCGCGTCGTCTTGCAGCTTTACGGTGTTGGGTTTGAGGATCAGAGACAATCCACGCAACATTTCGACGGTCATGGGAAAGAAAATTTCCCATTCTCCTGGCCTAGGGGCCCAAAAATCTACGGGCTCTGGACCAAGAGGGGAGCTTCTTAGATAGGTGCCGGTTCGCGGAATGAAAAAGACCACGCGGTTTGGGGGGAATTCCTGCATTTCCATTTCTGGAAAAGGGCGGGGCATTGAAACCCGCTTTTCCAGAACCGGAGGGCAGGGAAGCTGGAAAGGTAAGGGAACGGCGGTGCTGAGACCCGGAAGGCGGCCTTCCTGAAAGGGGGTGCGGTCGAGGGCATCCCTTACGGAATTATGATCGAGCATCCAGCCGAACCAGTCCATGAACCAGAGGCGGAGTGTCGGCGGGGTCTCAGTCATCATGTCTCCGAAGGTTGTTTGGTGAGAGCCAGACATTTCTTCATGACGCCGGGCAGCGCGGCGCGCTTCGTTGAGCGGAACGTGCCGAAAGAGGAATCGATCCCTGCATTATGGCCCGGTGGAAGGTAAGCCTCATAAACCGTGAGATACAGGGTGAAATGGGTGAAGACGTGGCGGATTTCGCCTCTGCTGGTCCAGTTGGTCAGGCACGGGGCATGGGCGAGGGCTTCGTCTTCGCTCCAGAGTGTGCTGCGCCAGTCGGTTCCGGGGAGTTCGTCCATGCCGCCCAGCAGGCCGGTGGGAGGGCGGGTTCGCAGCAGGATCTGGCCGTTGGAATCGTGCAGGAGGAAATGTGCGCCGTAGCGGGTGGGGCGTGTCTGTTTGGGCTGTTTGGCCGGGAGTCGGGCCGCGATACCGCGGGCATGGGCGATGCAGGAGGTCTGCCAGGGGCAGGTCAGACAGGTGGGATTGCGGGGTGTGCAGATCGTTGCGCCGAGGTCGAACAGGGCCTGTGCGAAGTCGGAGGGACGGCTTTGGGCGACAGGGTCGGCGTTCAGGAGGGCGGCCTGTTTCGCCAGAAGGGGGCGTGCAGCCGGGAGCGGTTCTTCGGTTGCGTTGGGGCGGGCCGTGACGCGTTCGACATTGCCGTCAACGGGGACAACGGGGCGGCCGAAGGCGATGGCGGCGATGGCGCGGGCCGTGTAGGCCCCGATTCCGGGAAGGGTCAGTAACTCTGTGACCGTGTCTGGGAAGCCGCCGCGTTCGGAGACCCGTTTCGCACAGGCATGGAGATTGCGGGCACGGGCATAGTAGCCGAGGCCGGCCCAGAGGTGCAGGATGTCTTCGAGCGGGGCCGCCGCGAGGTCCTGGACTGTAGGGTAATGCGTGAGAAAGCGCTCGTAATAGGATATGACGGCTTTGACGGTCGTCTGCTGGAGCATGATCTCGCTCAGCCAGACGGCATACGGGTCTGGACGCTGGCCGGGCAGGCTGCGCCAGGGAAGGGCGCGGCGGTGGTGGTCGTACCAGCGCAGCAGGGCGGATGCATCAGGAGTCACGGGAACGGATATGACGAAGGATCGCGGTTCGGACAAGCGCCCGTTACGAAATACAGCCCGAAAGAAACCGGCGCAGGAGCCTGATGGCTGGGTGCCCGCGCCTGATCGTAACTGGACGCCGCGTCGTTCTGGCACGAAGCAGATCGGGTCTTTCGTTCAGGCGCTGACGCAGCCTGTCTTCAAGAAGAAGCCGCCGGTTCTGGCGCGCCTGATGATGGACTGGGCGGATTTTGTCGGTCCGCGTCTGTCCAAACAGACCGAACCGCGCCGTTTGTATGCGGGAACGCTGACGCTGGCCTGTGCGGGGCCGATTGCCATGGAGCTTCAGCATCTTGCGCCGCAGATTATCGAGCGCATCAATGTGGCGTGTGGGCTGCGGGGCGAATATGGGATCGAGCGTCTGAAGATTGTTCAGGATTTGGTGGCGTTCGAACGGCCGACGCCGAAGCGTCCGAAACCGTTGCAGATTGAAGTGCCGGATATTGAGGATGAGGAGCTTCGTCTGGCACTGGAAAGCCTTGGGGGGCATCTGGGCGCGAAGCGGAAGCGAAGGTGACGGAAGTGTTTCACGTGAAACAAGTTGTTTCGTCATGGAAAGGCCCTCTTCCTACACGATCTGGTAATGCCGATATGGAAAACATGATCGGGATTTCCCGCAGGAGACTTGCCATGACCTTCACATACAAACCGGCCGCTGCACTGATGCTGGCCTTGCTGGCGTCCACGATTTCCGCTCCCGCCTTTGCGCAGCATGGGGGCGGCCCGGGCGGAGGTCCGGGTGGCGGAGGCGGTGGATTTCATGGCGGTGGAGGCCCCGGTGGGGGCTTTCACGGTGGTGGCATGGGACCCGGTGGTATGGGTGGGGGGATGAGACCCGGCGGGATGGGAGGTGGCTTTCATGGTCCGGGCGGTGGTGGATTCCGCCCTCCCGGTGGTGGATATCATGGGGGTTGGGGCGGCGGTGGCTATGGCGGTGGCCGTCCCGGCTGGGGATTCCGTGGTGGCGGCTGGGGCGGAGGCTGGGGTGGCCCGCGCTTTGGCGGCTGGGGCTATCCGGGCTGGGGTGGCTGGAACGGCTGGGGTGGACCCGGCTGGGTTGGTTATGGCTGGGGGATGCCGGGCTGGGGCGGCGGCTGGGGCTGGGGCGGTTGGGGCCTTGGTGTCGGTCTTGGCGTCGCGACCGGCATGGCGATCGAGGCTTCGCCTTATGGCTATGGTGGTGGGTACGGCGGATATGGATATGCGCCGGGTTATGCTCCCGGTTATTACGCCGCGCCGTCATATTCGGGTGTGCCGCCTTACACCTGGAGATACTGATCAAAAAAAAGCCGCCGGAGAATCTCTCTCCGGCGGCTTTTTCGTATTCTGCGGGTTTGAGCCCGGTCAGTCTGTGACGAAATCCTTCGCATGGTAGCCCTGTGCGAAGAGATGCGCGCGCAGGCTGGCGAAGTTGATCTGCGTGGGAATGATGCGGCGGACATTGGGTTTGGCGTGGAATGCCAGACCAAGGCCCGCGCTGGCGAGCATCGGGATATCGTTGGCGCCGTCGCCGGTCGTCAGGGCTGCGCGAAGCTGCACGCCGCGCTCTGAAGTCAGGCGTTCGAGGTGGTCGCGCTTGGCATCCGGGCCGAGGATCGGGGCCGCGAGACGGCCGGTGATTTTGCCGTCTTCGATTTTCCAGTTCATTGCCGTAATTCTCGTCGAATCCGCAAAGCTCGGCCACGCGTTGGGTGAACCATGTGAAGCCGCCAGAGACGAGAGCCGTCCGGCCATTATGCTTGCGCATGGTCTGCACGAGTTCCCGGGCCCCTTCCGTCAGGGTGACGGATTCCCAGACCTGTTCGAGAACCGAAGCGGGCTTTCCGGCCAGAAGGGCCACGCGATGTTCGAGTGCGGTTTCGAAATCCAACTCGCCGTTCATCGAAGCGCGCGTGATGGCTGCGACGTCTTCCCCGCAGCCCAGAAGGTCCGCCAGTTCGTCCAGGGTTTCGCCAGTGACGATGGTGCTGTCCATGTCCGCGACGAGGACGGCCCGGCGGCGACCGCGTGTTTTGAGAAACAGCGCATCGACACGATAGGGCGCGAGGGTTGCGCGGATCGTGGTGATGTTGGCCGAACCGGGGCGCGGCGGCGGGCAGGGAATGTCGACCGCTTCGCCCGGAGACAGGACGATCGGCGCGTTACCCTTGACGAGCGCGCGGGCCATGTCGATGGCCTCGGGTTTGAGGGGACCGGATTTCCGGTCTGCGATGAGGGTCAGGACGGCAGGAAGGGACATGAGATCTCGTAACGGTCCGGCACGTGTGGCAGGAGGGGAGAATGAACGCCCCGAAGACAATAAAAACTGCGATCATTGTGGCCGGACCGACGTGCTCCGGCAAGTCAGCACTGGCGCTCGATCTTGCGCGACGCTTTGACGGTACGGTTATCAACGCGGATTCCATGCAGGTTTACCGCGATCTACGGATTCTGACGGCCCGGCCTGACGACGCGGATGAGGCTGCCGTCCCGCACCGGCTTTACGGGGTTATGGATGCGGCTGTGCCGGGAAGTGTGGCCTGGTGGCGGTCAGAAGCCTTGCGGGAAATGGACGAGGCGTGGGCTGTGGGGCGCATGCCGATCCTGTGTGGTGGGACGGGGATGTATCTGCGGGCGCTGACGGATGGTCTGGTGGAGGTGCCGGACCCCGGAGACGCTGCGCGGACCGAAGCGCGGGGGCTGGCCGAAGAGATCGGGCCGGAGGCGCTGCATGCGCGTCTGATGCAGGTTGATCCTGAAACGGCGTCTGGTCTGCGTCCGAACGACACGCAGCGGATTTCGCGGGCCTGGGAGGTCTGGGCGGGGACGGGGCATGGGCTGGTCTGGTGGCGGTCGCAGCCGGGTCTGCCGCCTGCGCCGTGCCGGTTTGTGTCCGTGCAGCTTGATCCCGAACGGGAGGGGTTGCGCCGGGCGATCGACTTCAGATTCGGGCAGATGCTGGAGGCCGGGGCACTGGAGGAAGTGTCCCGTCTGCTGGAGCGAGGGCTTGATCCGGTTCTACCTGCCATGCGTGCTCATGGCGTGCCTGAACTGGCCTCCGTTCTGCGGGGAGAAGAAACGCTTGAGGAAGCGCGGAAATCCGCGGTCCTTGCCATCGGGCGTTACACGCGGCGGCAGGCGACATGGTTCCGGCATCATGCGTTGGGAAAAGAGGGTGATGCGATTATTTTGTTGCGTAGATATACCAATTTTGCGCAAGATTCGGAAAGTGAGTATGAAAAAATAGAGAACTTTATATCGGAACGAGTTGACGTCGCCGCGTTGTCGTCCTAAATCCCGCCGCTCATACCTTGGGAGGAAACGGTGACGGCTGCTGAAAGAGACGCAGGAACAGGCAACGAGGCGCTGAATGGCGCGGAAGTGCTTCTGCGCGTTCTCGATGAAGAGGGTGTGGAGGTCATATT
>Ga0157363_1002467_pt1 | contig 16312 bp, 7 predicted proteins | sample AttsexASBM1_FD_111477 | JGI IMG/M metagenome (GOLD analysis project Ga0157363, IMG submission 111477) | Fungus gardens microbial communities from leaf cutter ant in Ribeirão Preto, State of São Paulo, Brazil - Atta sexdens ASBM1 | ecosystem: Host-associated > Fungi > Mycelium > Unclassified ... | reverse complement strand
TAATATAAAATATGCATAAAAGCGATTAATTTATTAATTAAAAATAAGGAATTTACATATGTAACATTTATTGTACATATTTATTTATTGTACATATTTATGTAGTTCTCTTTATATTTCTTTTAAATGTTTCTTTTAAATTTCTAATTTAAATGAAATAGAATTCATAATATATTTTTACGGTACAACTTTTTTTTAACTTGAAAAAGATTCATTTTAACATTTATGAATCCACATTTCTGAAAATCTGAATCCATTTTAATCCATTCTCGTTTAAGCAGTAATCATAAGACGTACTGTTAGCTAATTACAGTCAAGAATTATCAAAAATGTTCAGCTCTGATTAGTTAATTTTTTAAATATATTTTACAGTTACAGTACGTTTTATGATTACGAAACATGTGTGCAGTGGCCCTAATGATTTTTTTCCTACAGGTGACAGCGCAATCTCTGATATGTTCGGACTGGGCTTGCCTCGAGGATCTCTGATGGGAAATCAATCGACGATCGGTTCTTCAAGCTATCGTAACTATCAGTACAGCAATTATGACCAAACGCAAGGATCTTTACAACACGAGGTAAATTATAAGATGGATCTATGAGATTTTTGTTTCAATGTAAGAAATGTAACTTCGGATTCTTAATGAAAATACTAAAAGTAATGAGAAGTTTATTTTTATTATGATGAATACGTTTGAGTGATACTTTAATTGAGGATATAGAAAACTATATGAAATCAAGATATTTAATACGGTTTTTATTACACTTTATTACAACTTGATAATAGTATTAGAGTAGGTGGATCAGTAGGAGTCAATACGATGCTGTCGCTTCGTGATAAGGTTCATTACCATTAAGAATACAAAAACAACGTAGTATAAAAACCTCGTGAGATGATCCTAAGCTGAAATGATACAATTTAATTGACAGAAGATAATGCAATTTAATTATATCGAGAAAAATAAATTATAAGATTATTTATAAATTAATAAATAAACATTTTTTGCGTATTTCCAAATAAATTTTTACTCATTTCCCAAATAAAATTTTACTCATTGCAAATTAAAAGTTCTCGTATGAGAAAGAAATGTATTGTATATATTTGCTTAATTTTATATTATTTTATTGTATTTTATTTCACATTAGTAATATCTTACGGAAAATTATACTGCTACTCTGACACTATTATTACTACCCGAAATTGCTTCCCACTGTGAAATAAGAATATATCCGATTCTACAACGGTTTGATAAAAAAATGCGATAACTTTGGTAAATTGTAAATTTTACGTGGAGAATGTCAATAAAGATGATAAACGCAACATAAAGCATACTGCTAGAGGCATTTACTCGGCGGTGCAATAATCTGAACAATGAACATTCTTATTGGAATAACTCCAACTACCTTATTCCATCTCTTTTTCCGATTCCAGCACTTAACAGTTAATGTTTGTATTATACTGTATTATGTATTACATGGATATTACAAAACTACTATGTTTCTTTTCAATGATTTATTTCGTGATAGTCCGCAACTGATTTTTTTTTAAATAGGAATTTTATCTGTCATTCATTACTTTTCTGATTATGATGTATTACAGCAAATATTTGAATATATCAAAAAATAAATACTTCATATATCAAAGAACAAAAAAGAGTTTTACTTATAATAGATTTTTAATAAAGAATTTGAGTTAAGTGTAATGACCTAAATAAAATGTATGGCACGCTAAGCAATCCCGATGGTCGATCGAGAATTCATTGCTCCGAGCCAAACGGCTCTATTAGAATGCATGTCGTCTCGCCTTCCTTTAATCCGAGTCGACGCAAAGTTGTTACCATTTCAAAAGATCGCACTCTCTTCGCACTCTCGCACTGTCGCGTAATATTGCGTTTCAATTTGGATGTGTTCCAAGTACTCTGAAACACATGTGCGCGGAGAATATTCCTCGTCTCTTCTTATTATCTCTTCGAAATGCAAATTTTGGCATGCTGCTTAATCAGATATGAAATTCTAAACGTGAAGAATTTATTTTTCTACGTCATTTCTCTACAAGATTAACATAGCATTAATTTTTGTATTCTTACGACGTCAAAATCTTTGAATACATGAAGATAATGTCAATTTTTCATCTTATAGTATTCACGAGAGAAGTATGATTTGTTTACGACAAATACAGGAATCAAAAGTTACTTTCGACTTTTTATTCTATCGATATCGCGACTTAACCTCTATGTATAATTACGTATTATTTATGCCCACAGTGTCGGAATCATGGTTTCTGCTCGAATACCTCAGGCCTGGATATTCCGAGCTCACCGAATTCAATGACTACTCCCGGTAGTCCGAGCACACCCGGTAGCTTCACTTCAGATCCTTACAACTACTCGTCCACTGCCAGTACCAGCACAAACACGCCATCCTCACCAACCAATCGACCATCATTCCAATATCCGGGCTCTTCGGGCTCACCCACCGATTCGTCATATTTTGGCCGTCCTATACGAGGCTGTTCTACACCATACAGGTAAGAGACTTAGTGAACTGAGGACAAAAAATCGCAAGAGCATCAAATTTAATAACACAGTTCAACAATAAAAAATACTTTATTTAGAACCCTTTTTTGGGTTTTTTTTTCCGAATTTTTGTTCGAAAAAACGAATTCGGCCGTGGAATTTACTGAACATATCAGGTTTCCAAGAAAATTGAGATTAAATGTATGAAAAATGGCGTTTTTGGCCATATTTATCACTTTTTGCGGCCAAAATAAATTTTTTTTTTAAATTTTGTTTATGTCACTTTAAAATAGTAATCTTCTATCTATAAAATAAATTTATATTTATTACAATATGATTTTTTTTTCATATGCGTAATTAGCATATTATAAATTTTTAGATAAAAAATAGCGCTTTAAAGTAGCGTAAATGAAATTGAAAAAAAATTTATTTTGATTGCAAAAAAATTGTAAATATGATCAAAAATGCCAATTTTGACACATTTAATTTTAATTTTTTCGGAAACCTGACGTGTTAAGCCAGTTCCGCAGTCGGATTCGTTTTCAGCGAATAATATCTATTGGAAAACACTTTGTTTATTTAGTTCTTCAAAAAAAGGTATTTTTGTTTACCATAATTACCTTTACCATAATTATGTAATATAAAATAATTATGTAATATAAAATAAAACTTACAAAAATAAAATTTTTCTAAATATTTAAGTTAATATTGAATTTTAATTTGCAATGAACTTAAAAAAAAGAATTTTAACATTTACTACTTCTACACAAATTGACATATGTGTATTAATTCTATTCTATTAGCTATATTAATATCTAGAATTGATTGAATTAATTACACTATAAAATATTAAATTTTGATAGAATTATCGAATTCCAACATACTTTATATATTCCACAAATAGTAATTTATTGGTACTAGTGATTGTGGTAGTCCAACATTGGAATTTTCTCATCTTCTGGGATGTAATGGCTCGCGTTCCAATTCACCGGCGGATTCTGAGACAAGTGGCATTGGTAGCGCGGATGGCTCTTTATCTGATATAATATTGGTGAGAAATTAAATACTCATACAAAAATATTTAATCGCTTAAATAATATATTGTTCTCTAAGCATTACTGTCAAAAATGTTCATTTATAGAATTGTTTGTCGTTGAATTCTTCATCGAATTCTTGCTTCCCGCCGTCTCTGGACTCCATAATATCAAAGACAAACACGTGCCCGAACAATAGAACGGCATTTGAGCGTATGGCTGTAAAAAAATATTTGTCATCTTTACAACAGAATTCAACGAGTCCGCATTATTATCAGCATCATCACGGACTCGGGCAAAATCGTAGTAATTTTCTCAATTCTCTTTTGAGCCATGAGAAAAATTGCTGTACCGGACTTGGAAATGCTGCGCGCAGATTGGCTCAACCAGTATCTCTCGATCGTGTAGCGAGGTCTCACCGAAATGCTGCTGGTATGTATCGTATATATGTATGGTATGCATGTGTGTGTTGTGTGTGCATGCGTGCGTGGGTGTGTGTGTAAAACTTTTGCAATTATCTCACATTATTGTAATTATTTATTAACTATACAATACAATAAGTTATCCAAATAATACAAGATTGCTGTAAATTTGCATCCATATTCTATATATTAATAAGAAATTTTTTTAATGAATTTGAAAACTTTTTTGATAAAAACATTATAATATTGAGCTTTGAGTTTTAAACTAAAAATGATAAATTTTTTATGAATAAAGTTTTTTGTTTTTTCAGTTTAAATCTTTAAGATTATTTTGTACAAAATTTTAGATTCTTAATTATTTTCGAATATATATTAAATGATTGATATCGGAAAAAAAATTGATCTATTTATTTTAGCACATTGTTATCCAACATGTACATGGAGTGGTTTTCTACCTCAAAGCATCGAAGAGCCAGTTGCTTATTCTCCCAAAGTTTTTCTGGGAGGTGTACCATGGGATGTTACAGAAGCTATCTTAATTTCAACATTTAAACAATTCGGACCGGTGCGTGTAGAGTGGCCCGCAAAAGCACCGTCCGCTCAGCCAAAAGGATACGCTTATATTATATTTGAATCAGAGAAACAGGTGTATATTAATTCCGTTTTTATTGAGTATTAATTTGATAATGAATATTTGTTATAGAAGATATAAATTATTGTCAGATAATATAATTATATATAAACTACTTTCAGGTCAGGGCAATGTTGTCCTGTTGCACCCACGACATTACCAATGGAAAAAGATGGTATTACAAAATTATATCCAAGCGTTCAAAGCCGAAAGATGTATGTCAATAAAGTCATGCATATATCCGGAATTGTATCATTACAATTGAACCTTGAATATTTTATTATTTTAGGTACAAGTAATTCCATGGATTCTCGAAAATAGCAACTACATCAAATCATCATCACAGAGACTCGATGCACACAAAACGGTATTTGTTGGTGCGCTACACGGAATGTTAACGGCCGCAGGATTAGCGAAAGTCATGGACGATCTTTTCCATGGAGTTATTTACGCAGGTAATTATTATTCATTTCTTGATTATTAAATATTTCATTTTTAATCTTATATTTTATTTTATATTATATAAATAATTTCTGCACACGTATATATTTACTAAAAATTAATAAAATTTTACTTAAATTAATAAAAATAAATACTATCTTAGGTATAGACACGGATAAGTATAAGTATCCAATAGGATCCGGCCGTGTTACATTCAGTACGAAACAATCGTATTTTAAAGCGATCACCGCTTCCTTCATAGAAATTAAAACTGACAAATTTACAAAAAAGGTACGCTGGATAAAATTATATATTAATTAATATTATTACCTTAACATAAAACTCTCATTATATATTTCTATTGCAGGTACAAGTGGATCCATACATCGAAGAATCGATATGCTCCGTATGCGTTGTGCAACAAGGACATTACTTCTGCCGTGATGTGGTATGAAAACAACTTAATTTTTGACTTTTCTATATTTCATATAGAATTCTAATTTCTATTTTTTATAAGTACTTTTGCTTTTGACATAATGTTATTTATGTTCATTATATTTATATGTTGATATTATATCTATAATTTTTTTTCTACAACTTGCGTACCACTTTATATGTACCTATATTAAATTCTGTACGATTTGTTTTCAGGCCTGCTTTCGATACTTTTGCCGCAGTTGTTGGCAATGGCAACACGCTGTGGACTCGATGTCACATCACACACCTCTGACACGGAACTCAAAGACGAATCAAGTAATAGGATTAAATCCGAATTTCGGAATAAACAACTGTCCCCGTATGTCAAATACGACTATGATCTAAAAGAGGCGACGCGTGAAGACAACATCTTATACATGTGTGGCCAGTAAAATTACTTTTTGTTCGTGCGCCAGTCGCCTCCCTCTTTTTGTTCCTTTTTGACTCTACCGGTTATAACCGACGTTGCGCCGCCTGACTTAGAACATCGGGTAACAGGGTGCAGACTTAGTTTTTATCGCGTAGCCGCGGATAGCTTAGAATTAGTCCGACAATACGGGGACACGCTGATTCACACCGCCGATTGAGCTTGCGAACGCGCAACGATTGGTTCATTATCGTTACCGTGCGTGCGAAAGGACAAAATGAATAATTGAAAATCATGTTTGTTCCAAAAAAAAGTTCCTATTGCGAACGCAGTTTTTACTACGTTCGAGAAAAACGATATATTTTTATTTAGTACGTTCACTTAGAGAGACAGGTTCTCTTATCGATTTTTTTTTACCGCTAAATATCGCCAAAACAGTAGATGCTAGGATTATGGCCGTGATCGTGCATTAGGAATACGCACATGTACACGTACGTGTATACACAGTTTTTTTCGTTAAGAGTCGTGAGAGTTGTGGCTTTCACAGTGACAATAATTTTTTACGCGAGACACGATAGGGCTCCGTTATAGCAATTTTGAGCTGGGCTCAATGGAAAACGTAGAATTCTCAGGAAATCTAATAGCATCGTCATCATCATGCGTTTATCGTGTTAAAGTATTACGCTTAATTATGTATTGTTACGATAATGCTATAGAAAAGATTATTCTGAAATGGCGAGATAATAATTATCCTGTAATTATTTGTCATTACTACATTGCGCGCGTAATCTGATAATAATGTGATATAACGAGAGACTTACCGAATGTACTGTACAACTCGCTAATCGTTCTTCCATTATGATACTTGTTAATGACGTTAAACATTGTTAATTTTACGTTAGATTACAATGTATCTCTACATTCGATTAGCGGTGTAACGTAAATATTGCGTTATTGACCGCGATCAACTGGATTTTTGTACTATTAGCCGAAGCGAGCGGCTGTCACAGATATTTCGCTCACATGGATTGTTTAACGGTTGACGAAATGGAGAAGTACATGGTCTACGATTCTGGCGCGGATTGTAGGGGAATTGAGTCGTTTTTATTTTTTTTTCTTTTTTTTTTTCTTACTATGTACAATTGTGTTACACCTCTTCTTTAAATAAGGTTCATCCTTCACTCGCGTTTCTCCCGTTTTGATACAATTTTGTTGAATTAAAAGCCAGATTTTTGCAGATACTCGATGTCTGTTTTTATTTTTTATTTGCCATTTCCATTTTCATATTTATCAATAAGTCGGTCTTGCCAATGGTAAATGTTATTGAGACAACTCGTTTTAAATATGCGTTCTTAAAATTGAACATTTTATTTCCTTATCTATATCTTTTACAAACTATAATTTTAACTAATTAATAAAAATCAATTTGATCATAAGATTTAAAACGTAATCAAAGTAAATATGTTATTTTTATTTTAATCTTTTTATATTAATATCAAACCGAAAATATTTATTACGAAGTTTAAACAATCTTATAACAATCTTCTTTTTACTCAGATTTCACGTTATTAATTTGTTTATTTTTACGTTAAAGCAATATTTAGTTATTTAGAGTTTTATTGTTATGTATGCACACGCCCATTTATTTTAGCGGGAATGTCGATAGGATGTCGCTAAGATGTTAAGAAAATGTAATGCCAATAAATAAAATGAGGGCATTATATTTGGTCTATAATAAAAAAAAGTGCACAATATATTATAATAAAACTTACAAAAGAAATCTAATGTCCACTCAAATGATAATAATGAATTTGCATGAGGCAGTTAAATATGAAGCTAATATTCTCTGAGAAATATTTATGAATGATTATATATCCGATTAAATACATATATATTACTGTATATGGTTCACAAATGATAACGTTGCTACATATATAAGCAATTTTTGAAGAAAAATGTTTTAAAGATTACAAAATACAAATATACTTTACATCTATTCAAATATATATACGTATATTCAAGGTGCTTCGGATATATTTCAAAGACATTTAATCTGTAAATTATTCTATACAACAATATTATTGAATCCAATTTCGACAAAGAGTTTTATAGGACAGAAATTTTAATTACCTACAGCATGCCGTTTGAAAAGGTTTCAATAAGTCGTGCCTTTTAATGTAATCTTCACAGATTTGTTTATATAGCAAAATAAATTATTTTTTAAGCTAAAACAGCTTACAGTGTGCATGCATAATGTTGAATTTTTAACGGAATTAGACCAAAAGATCTGCGCTCCATTGATTAGATTGGAATATATATAGTTTATTTAATTAAATATTTAGTAAAGAGAAATATTCTTTTTGAATAAATTAAATAAGATTGAAATAAAGAGAAATCTGATATAATATGTAATCGAGCTCTGATTAATTATAAGCCATGATGGATCATGGAGAGTCCAAAGTTTAACTTCAGTTTTAGTTCAGATGAAAAGTGCCTCTTTTAGCTTTTATTAATAATCTTCAGGAGTTAACAATAATACAATTATGTGTACATAACATATTAAACAAATTTTATGACACTACTATGCATAAACCAGAGAACTAATAATTCGAAAATAAAGCTTCATCTGAATATATATATATATATATATATATATATATATATATACACACACACACAAAATACTTATATCGATCTAACGATTTAATGATTACTAACAACGATTTAAAAGCTTCATTTATGATTCATATTTAACCCTAAATGTTTCGGTCATAATGTTACCGTATGTACAATGTATTTACGGAAAAGTTAAATTTAAATAAATTTAAAATTAACTAGTCATTGTTTTAAGTATTAATTACAAAGTTTAGACTTAACTTTTTCGTATAATATAATTTGTCATTGTCACTGGGAGTTGTGCATACTTAGTGTTATTTAATAAAAGCCTAAAAAATGACAAAGGTTTAAAAAAAGTTTAAAAGTGACCTTTATTTATACGAAACAATTTTTAACAAAAATAGAATAATGTATTATTAGATAAGTATAACGATGAAATCTTTTTCTTGTCCTCCCACTGAATTCCTATTATGTATACGTTACTGGAATTAATAAAACATTTTTTTACAGACATACATATGTATGCAATATTTAATAATAATAAAATAATAATAATAATAATTTAATAATATATAATAATTAATATAAAATCGCGAAGATTGAAATATATTTGATTTCAGAATGCAATCTATATTGTAAAAATGCAAAATACTTTCCAACTTGAACGATGAACCTATCGTTTTAAAAGATCATCAAAACTACAACAAAAATATATTCTAATATATATTTTTGATCCGTATTAATTTTTTATTTAATATCAATATATGTACAACACAATCTTATACACAACCTTATAATAGTATTACAATACATTCATCCACATTTTTTGCAATTGATAAAACCTCTCCCAAACTAATATTTAAAAATATTTTCAAATTTTCATTTGGCGACTGAGAGCTTGATAAAGTCCAATTAATGACGATATTGTCCCAAGTGCACCAACATGCCATGTTTTTAAACGGCCTCCCCAAAGTACTCCTGGTGGTAAATAGTTAATTGCATAAGAAATATCTAGCATTATACGTGTGCATGTCAATAGTGCACTTCGTCGTTGTTTGTTGAGGTCTTTCAATGTGATACTATATTAAAAAAGAAACAAATACATAATTCATTTTCATATTTTTTTAAGGAATAATATTACTGAGATAAAATCATTTAAAACTTAATATTATCACAAATATGGTAAGATACTTACTGTGTATTAACATTACTTTTTTTCAATCCTATTTTATATCTTTGAAGCTTTTGTAATAATCTAAACAATCTAAAATAATGAAATATTTTACATTTTATCTTTTAAATGTGTGCTTCTAAGAAAATAATAATTATTATAAGATTGTTCTGATATAAAATAGTGTGCATCTTCAACAATTATGAAATATTATGTGAATATTAATTTGAAATATTATAAAACATATTTTGGCTTACTTCAATAACGACAGGTGTAGAGAAACTATCCAAAACCAAGTTGTAGCAAGATCCCATTTATCATTATTAATTGATACAATATTATGCTGGCCAGCCCAAGCAATATGCTCTATGGGAGAATAAATAACATCTACTACATTTTGTATCACTTGGCTCCATCTAATCAACTGGTCAGGTTCCTATTATTAGATTACATATGAAATTTAAATGGCTCTAGAAAAATAATGCATTTCCATTATATAGTATTCTTGAGGTAGCTGATTAAAAGATTTCAGCTATGTACTTATGTTCTTAATTTTTAACTGTACACAATTAATCCATATTAAATTAATAGAGATACCTGCTTTCCCCATCCATATGTCATCATATAATGAAGCGACGGAAGATCATCTAGCAAGCGCAGCATCACCCTGCATTCACTCATCTGACTTCCAAAGGTCTTGAGTTTCTTTTCGGCACTTTTAGATGAAGTACACACAGTAAGTAACTTTGCCGCATAAGACAAAGTTCTTAACATCTTATCTCTGCCGGAATATGTTTCCAAATAATTGCTCATGAGTGGAAGATCCATTTTGCCCTTTATTTATTTACAAAAGAAAGAATTGAACTTAATAATTACTGTAGGTTTACTGCAACAAAAGTTGTAAAATGTATGCTATAATTAATTTGTTACAAAACAAGAACTTGATATAAATAAAAAGATTAAATCTTCTTACTTTATCTATTGAAGAAAATATATAAAAAAAGAAATAAGAATATTTAATCTTTACTTTTTGTAAAAATTATAAAATGAATAGAATTATAATAAACAATTCTTAAAAAAACATAATTTTAGACAAAAACAAAATCGATTAAGATAATACAGATAGTAACTGTTCCAAGATTAATAACTTTTGTAATAGGTAATATTACAGAATTATAGGTATATTAAAAAGAATTACTTTTATTCTTACTACTTTATTCTACTTTTATTCTTAATTTTGTTTGACATTCATACAAATCACATGCATTTCCTTGCATTTTATTTGTTTTATAAACAAACAATTCTACATACCTAGGAAAGAGTTCCTGTGATCTGTAATACTGACGAGTCTTCTCTTTCTATAATCCTGATGAAATATGCGCAGGCACGCTCAGGTGTATTCTGTTAACAACAATTGTTTTTATTACGGCATATGTTACAAAGCATATTCGTTCGTCTTTCTCGGTCTATCATACGAGAGAAAGTCCAGTGATTTGCACAGAACCAACACCGTCATCGTTCAATCTGCATTCGAGTTGTCATGAACCGGTTGTGCCGCACACAAATGCATGAAGATAATTTTCATATATCTATTCATATATCTATTCATCTAAAACGATCCTAATTGACATATTCCACTTGGAAGAATAGTCAGCTGATTCGCCTATCTAGTACGCCATCTGGTGTTCGTATGCATCGTATTATTAGCTTTTTGAATCTTGGTCTTGTCACAGAATCAATTATTATCGGTGTGTTGTTGTTGCATAATAAAAATATTAAAAATCTATTATTGAATATACAGTGCAAGATCACTGTTAGTTAAATATAAAAGAGAAATAATGCTCTCAGACAGCATTTTTATTTTTCTTTTGTAAATACTATAGATTTATTTATATCAATGTATGTAATTGTATTATCAAATACAAATTACAAAAATTTTTATAGAAATAGTTTTCTGTTATTTTCTTTACAGATGTAGCCGTTTCAGGTTTCAATAGTAACAGCCATACTGTGTCAATATTTTTGTCTGATATTGCAAGATACATACATTACATAATCGATCAACCTGGAGCGTATATAACTATATTTATGTACTATAGTTATGCGTGCACTTTACAAAATATAAAAATAGCAGCTTAAGAATTATATTTAGGATATAAACTCATTATTTATGAACTTTAAGTTTAAATACATTAAACTTTATATATTGAATTAAATACATTGAACTTTATATTGAAAGTATCATACGAAAAAACTTTGATATCGTAATTAAATAAACATCAATTGTCAATAAAAAGGTTGCACTAATAATAACAACAATTATTTACATTAAAATAGCACAGAATATTTATGATAAATATTTATTAATATTCATTATTTGAAATGTTATATAAGTATTTTATATAAATATTTTATTGTTAAGTATAAGTATTATTATACATATATTTTATATAAAGCTTTATTTGAAATATTATTAAAATATGGACTAAATATTTTATGTAATATTTATAATAAATATAAATAAATATTTCAATATTTATACAATAAATATTTATGATCTGTACAATCTATAATAGCATTTTCGGCTACAGATTTGCATCAATCTAGGTTGAATTAATAACATTCATGTTCTCCTATAAATACAATGTAACATATCAACCAATAGCAAACATTAATCCAGGTTAATGCAAATTGGTCGGACTGAAAACGCTGTAAGAACACAAAAATATTTATAATAAGTATAAAATATTTAAAATAAGTCTTTTGTAAATATTTTATAAATATTGCGTGCTATCTGGGCAACTTCGATATAAGAATAAATTAAAGGCATTATACAAAAAATAGTGTTAATTGTAATTAAATTTTAATTAATTTCTACATTTCTACATTATCTCTATTAAATTCTGAATTTAAATTTTGATTCTATAAAATCGATCATTTTTTATCTTTATGCGCTAATGCGATATATTTTTTTATGTATTTATATTTTTTTATGATTAAACACTTGTGGACTCCAAAAGGCAGAACACAATCAAGATGTTTGATCTGTTGGTGATTAAGCGAAAAACAATTTGTTATGATCTTGTTATGTTTTTGCACCTTAAGTCAGTTGGGCTCGAACAAATGATGAAGTACAGATTTTGTAGCAAATTGCGACGGAATCATAATTTAATGTAAGTAATTAATTTAAGTATAAAAATTATTTGCGAATAATAGATTTTAATGAAACTGCGAGTAGTTAATTTCTCTTTGCGTAAAAAGAAATTGATGAAATAATACCAAAATACTAACTTTATTTATGATAATAATAATAATAACAATAATAACAACAACAATAATAATAATAATAATAATAATATATAATAGTAGTCTTTTTATATACATTAAAATAACATTTTAACAAGTATATATTCTCCAATTTATTACAAGGCTGATACTGACAAGACCACATTTTCCATATTTTTTATCAGCATACACATTAATACAATGTTTTTATGATTGCACTCCTGTCAGAAAAACAGCGTGTAATAACTTAGAGTATGGTATATATCAACGTAATATATTTATAGTATAAATTTTTTTTTGAGCATTAAGCTTTAAAGCATTCTTTGATAATTAATAAAATCATAAAATTTTTTCTTCTTGACCAAATGTATCAAAGTATTTGTAGTGAGATTTCGACCGCACCCTTAATTGCAATATTTCAATATGTAATAGTCCAGTTAATTTAGTAGATATTTGCCAGACAAAAATTACAAACAAAATTTGCTAGTTAGTAACAATGAACTATATTATCTCTGAATTTATTTGATTATAACACAATAGTATGAATCAGATATATATTTTTTGCTTATCAGATTGTGCAAAGTTCATATTGATGACTCCATAGACATCGTGTACTTTTATACTGTAAAAAAATAAAATGTTAATTTTAATTTAAAGATATATAGTAAATTTTCTAAATGCAAAAATGTTAAAATTAACGTATGTCTTTAAGTTAAAAAAAAGTTTTATATTTTATATTACAGTGTAAAAGCTATAGGTAGGATGAAGCTCGTCAACTTTGCGAGAATTTTGTTGCTCTCCGAAATTTACTCTCTCATCAATGTAATCACCAAGCAGACATCTGATGCTTTCGAGAATAACTTTCGTATGATAGTGATCACTTACAAAAATGCAATGGAGAGAGGTATATTAAGATATCTAAATTATATTTTATAATAAAAAGATTACATAAGATATATAATTATAAAGATAATATTATTTTTTATGCAATTGCAATTAAAATGTTATAAATTAATCTAATATCCTGAATTTTTATTCTTATAATTGAATAAGAGAAGATAGTGAAAAAGAATAAAAATTAGTGGTTTAAATAAAAATTTATATATTATTTAGATGAATTATGTTTATTATGAGTTATGTTAAGTTAAAATTTATAAAAAAACTGAATTTTTAGATATTTGATTTATATATATGTATAAAGGGGTGAGGAGATATAATGAATATTATTATGATATTTTTCTAGAGAATATTCATTATATTCTGTATAGAGTCCGTGTAGAGAATTAAAATAAATAAAAATAAAATGAGTAAATAATAATAAAAGGATTAAAATTTATTGATATAAAAATTAGAGGTAAAAGAAGGGCAATATCAATGTCGAAAATTAGAAAAATTAGGTTGAAATGTCAAGAATAAAAGATATACGAAACAATTTAAAGACAGTTTTAATTATTAAGTATGGGATGTGATATATAAACAAAAGAAAAGTGCTCTGGACGCGATAGAGGAAGGATGTTCCCTATGCAAATTTGAAGAGCAGCAATGCAAAAAGATTGTAAGATTTGGCGGCAGTCCGGATGAATCTGGAGAAACTACAGGTGCTATAATTATGGATGGATAATGAAATAAAAGCTTTTCTTCTCAGCACACAAGTTATGAGTAACGTACTTATTAGTTGGATGTAATTTCGCCGTACTGAAAAAAATCAGTATAAAGTTACATAACAAAATCATGTAATTAAGACAAGTAAATCATCTGAGATTGTTCCAAATCAGTACATGATTTTTTAAATTACGTAATTTAAAAAATCACATACTGATTTGGAATAATCCGTTAGGTGATTTACTTATCTTAATTATATTATATAACTTGATTTTGTTATGTAACTTTGTGACATAATTTTTATTCAGCAGGGCCTACTCAACATTATAACTATAATCTAACACACGTGTATGTTACATATAATTTGATGTTTATTGTTGTTTCGTTAAACTTATACAGCAGGGAGGTTATTTAAGAAATGTATTCTTTTCGATAGAGTATCAATGGATATAGGTGGAGTGCGAAACATAAAGAATGCCATTTCGATGGTTCGTAAGATATTGAAATATACCTTCAATATTCCCTCCTAATCAGAGACTTAGCTACGCAGTTTGCTATAAATATGGGATTCGAGAATGAATCTCTGCAAACGAATGAGTCCAAACAGATGTGGAAGCAATGGAAACAACAACAACGAACAAATATCAACCCAACTTTTGGAAAGTATTAAGAGAGAAGACATGCTCTTTTTCAGCATATTTCAATTTATTATTATTTCTTCGATATTCTTGCGCTATCTAGAACGTTATGCTGAAACCAACAACTAGCTGTGGACCTTATCACATGATAGAAGATGATAAAAGCAATAGAAACACGCCAGTAGGAAGCGAGGAAAATCATGATTCAATTGGTATCCTTGCGATAGACTCACAGGGACGCACAGCTGCTGGAACATCCACGAATGGAGTCAAGTACAAGATACCTGGACGTGTCGGAGATTCTTCTATTGTAGGAGCTGGCGCCTATGCTCAGAGGGTCGGTGTAGCTGCCAGTACTGGCGATGGAGATATTATAACGCGTTTTTGCCAAGGTAACATTATGTATTAATATAAACATGTATTCCAATCCAGATATATTTTAATGAACTAAAATAGAAATTTATATATTCTATTTTAATTTTGGTCTTAATCTTCCTACTTTAATTTTAAATTTGTTAAAATTAAAATCTAGTGTAATATGTATAGTAAATTTTTAATAATATAGTTGTTGAAATTAAATTGAATCATTTTTGCAGCTTCCTGGCGGTAGAAGAAATGCGTTATGGAGCGTCGCCAACGGAAGCTGTTAAGAAGGCGATTAAATCATCCGTCACTATCGTTTAACTTCTTCGATGATGATTGCATTGAACAAAGAAGGAAAATATGGAGCAGCGTGTAATGAAATGTTCGAATTTCCTTATTATGTCGCAACTCCCACTTTAGGTCTTAGATCATATTTTATTCGATGCCAATTATAATTTGTATAATTATTAGAAAAATTTCATTTTCACGTTTTTCCGAACTTTAAAATAGTATGATACTATTTGTAAATAAATATGTAAAAGTTATATATAAATTATATAAATTTGTATACATATAACATTATTTTTCTTAAATATTAATAACATTTACGAATTAATTACGGCAACAAATGTTGCGCTTACTGTTATATTCAAGTATTAGAAAAAATGCATATATTTAAATGTTACTATAATTTGCAAATCTTATGGAAAAAATATATTACCCATATATATATATATATATATATATAT
>Ga0157363_1002466_pt1 | contig 16317 bp, 7 predicted proteins | sample AttsexASBM1_FD_111477 | JGI IMG/M metagenome (GOLD analysis project Ga0157363, IMG submission 111477) | Fungus gardens microbial communities from leaf cutter ant in Ribeirão Preto, State of São Paulo, Brazil - Atta sexdens ASBM1 | ecosystem: Host-associated > Fungi > Mycelium > Unclassified ... | reverse complement strand
ATCTTCTATAGTCCTATATCAGCAAAGAAAACTTTCAACATTTATAAAATAAGCATTCTGCTGAACATGATCATTGAAGATTCATAGCGTAAAATGCCTTATTAGCTTCTTTGACTCGTGAAATTTATGCCAATTTTCGAAAATGTCATGATACAAACCGTGAGGAATAACGAGCCATCCTGATTCCATGACGCGTATAGGCTTTCCGAGTTATGACGAGCCATGCCGAGCTATGGACTATGGAACTCCACCTTTAAGTGTACAAAGTGTGATCATGTTCCTGAAGACCTTTAGTGTTCGAATTGTTATCGCTTTCTTGTTATTGTTATATCGTTTTAATAAAGACAAGTTAGATAAGTCGTGTGACTCTTAGTGAAAATGCAATATCTACATATGTGCAAAAATAAAGCTGCAGCAATGAAAGAGCCGCAGAATCTTAGTTATATGGGATGTAAATTATTCTACTAATAAAGTCGATACAAAAGGTGCAAAAGACACTGCAATATAATTTTTTAATCATATATCAAGAATTGTATTAAAAAATAATATACAATATTTTTTTTTGTAGACTACGAAATAAATAAAATGCCTCCAAAACTGAGTTTCCTTACAAGTGGCAATAAATTCTTCCAAAAGTTAATTATATCTTTTCTATACGCCATATTTTAGTATTGCAGTCCTGTCCGACGGAGATTAACGTTTCCTCATCCAGCCAAACTAAGCGTGTTATTTGACTCTGAGGATGAGCATCTGAAATATAAATGTTTATTAATTGCGATTCATTTACAAAAGGATATTTGCTACACTTACTTTTGATGATAGTATGTTTCGCTGGATTTGTCACACTCCAAATGATGATAGTGGTATCAAGACTACCACTTGCAACCATGTCACAGTTTGGAGACCAAGCAACAGAGTTTACTCTTGCATTGTGAAAACCCCATTCTCTATTATGTGCAAGCTGCAAATCAAATCAAAATAATTTAGATTTATATCCTAAAAATTATTCTGTTCAAACTGTATTTGTATAACGGATATTTAGTTCCATACTCACCCTCTGTTAATCCAATAAGCACATAACAAGCCATTAATAGCAATTAATTCATTAATGAAAGCATGATTATTTTATGCTTAATTATTTTATGCATAGCAAATATTGCTCCAATATTATAGTGCGTCACAATTAAATTTAATGAATAAATGCTATAAGTATTTATCCATTAAATTTAGAGCTTTAGACGGAATTTTCTGTTAAGTTTACTAACTCTTTATTACAATTATACATGTTGAATTATGGTATTAAAAAAGCAAAATTTTTTGAATTAAAAATTTTAAGTTAAATTACTATTCTTGCATTTCTAACACAGTTACTGAGCATATAACAAATATTCGATCATGCATGACTTACAACTACATTTAACTGTACATAATTGAATCTAAATAATTCAAATTATCTTTTATGTAAAATACTTTACCTTATATTCTGGTACAGTATACAGTATAACTTTTCTGTTTGCATCACAGGCAACTAAATATTTATTATCAGGACTATATGAGGCATCCGTAACTGGACCCAGATGTTCTAGTTCAGTCTTTTGAGTTAATGTAGTGTCCGATAACTCGTAAATATAAACCTACATTGTACAAAGCTTGATAATAGCATATGAATCAATTTTTTACATTTTTCGTATACTATAAGTAACAGACGAACTTTATTGTCAGATGTGGATCCAACAGCTACATCTCCGATTTCTTGATTAATTGATACGCATGATGGCTCATAATCGATTGATAAACTAGACAGCTTTTTGCCATCTTGCGTAACTGCGATCTGCAAAATACAGTATCAATAGTAACATCATTATTACGCAAAATTTACAAGTGCAAAATGTCTACAAAGATATTCAGTTTTTAAAAATACATTTTACAAATCCTATAATAGCATAAAAAATTATTCTTATTAAAATTATTCCGTTTTCAGCTAAGTTAATTTTAAACTTGCTAAATATTTTGTTAAATTTACTGAATAAATTTGAAAAATCGAAAAAATGACTTTGTAAACATTTTACATTCGATCTACCTGTCGAACTGAAGCCACCACAACTATATCGTTATATATATTCAGTCCTCGTGGTTGCGAATCCAATTTTACCACACTGGTCTCTGCGTATGCATTTGTCGCAATATCGATTGATCTTAAAGTATCGTCAATGCCAGCGGTATAGAGCAAGTTACCCGTAGCCTTCATCCCGTTAATTTGATTACCATGACCGTGCCCTTGTACACGTTCATTTTCACCTGTCTCCGCATTCCAATTGGTGATATAGCCATCGTGAGAACCGGTATAAATCGTACTTCTATCAGGACTTAATGTTAGCACCGTTATTGGTTTGTTATGACCCTGAAAAAAAATATTGGATCAAAACTGATATAATGAAAAGAATATATTAAGAACAAATTAATGTTGTTCTAATTTAAATAAGAACTTTAAAAGAGATTAATCAATCAGGAACAGGAATTACTTTTATTATCTTTATAGGCTTCTCAGAATTGTCAACGTCAAGATAGTTGATGAAGCCGCTAAGTGACACGGATAATAAATGTTTTCCTTGCCACAGACAGCTCACCTAGAACAGATTATTTTAATACTTCTTTTAATATTTGCTTGCATACTGTGCCTTTCTGTGTATTTTTTAAACTGATCTATAAGTTACGAACTTGTTGATCATCGACCGTCGTTCCCATGTTGAATTCTGTAATTAAAGAACGCGTTTCTACATCCCACAGTTTACAGGTTTTATCTCCGGAGGCGGTTAATAATTGCTTACTATCAGGCTTCCATGCAACCTGTAAATATAAATGTATTGTTCAATTACATTTATTTTAAATAATATTTTAAATAATTTGTAATCATATTCTTATGTCACATCACATTACATTAAACGATTTAGATTACATACCCCATAGACTCCACCTTGATGTGCAGGGGATCCTATTTCTCCAACAAAATCAGAGGTTGTTCCATTATACAAAAACACTTTCCCGTCGAATCCACCAGAAGCAAACAGATTTCCGTCAGGAGAATAACGTACAGTTTGAACGAAACGAGTATGCTCTTGCTTTGTCATTCTGTATAAATAACATGTAATGAATCACATGAAGAATTAAAATTCTCATTCAACAGAATATAGACTAAATTTTGCGTATGTATACATACTTAAATTTGAATGGAGGGCCTTCGAATATTCCAATAGTGTTATCTTCACTTCCAGTTATTAATCTAAATGGTCTAGCCGGTCTAAAATCGCATGAATTGATAGATTTACTTTGACCAGAGATCTCACCCACCGATGTCCCTGTTTCTGCCATAAAGACATGCCCAAATCTAAATGTAAATTATTAATATGTCAATATTACTTTTTTAACGATCTTAATCTATCTTAATTCTTCAATAATATATCTTACTTCTTTTACGCATTCTAGTGTGCAAAGTATACCTTTCTCTTCCTTCTCCGACCACGACCATGCGCTGACTATCCGGTGACCAAGCAATGTCTTTGATAGGTCCGCCAATAGGGTGGAATTCATTTTTTAATATATGCTCCTTGTTAACTGTATCCCAAATACGTACTTTACCCGACTGATCTGAAATAAAATCATTACTACATTGGGTTCTTCATATATTAAAATTTAATATAAGTTGAAAAATAATTCAAGTGCTGTGAAACATTCTATGTATTATAAAAATATCAATGAAATAACGTACAATTATCAAAGATTATGAATATTAAATATTATGCCTTATGTTATTTATGGATGATAATTTCCATGTAAAGATAATGTACGCACGCACGCACACGTACACACACATATAATATGCAAGTAATTAAAAATCCCGGTAAAATTAAATATTATAATTAAAATATCACGTACCTCCCGAAGCTATGTAAAAACCACTAGGAGAATATTTGGCAACGTTCACAGGGCAAGAATGTTCTGTATAAACATCTGCAATTGCTGGATTCTGCAATGTTCCGAGATACGCAAAAGTAGTTAGTGCATCCGTCTGTTATTAGTAGTAAGCATTTATTGCAATATAGAAACTCACGTCAATATTTCTAATGATAACACTGTTGCCATTGGTATATAAAAAGTTCTTTCCTTTAGGATCGCCGCCTAATACAAGAGGTTGTCCTCTTTGGGTCCTTGGTAATGCAGCAAATATATATTCTATAATATAAAAAAGCAGAAGCTATAAAATAAAGAAACAAAAACATCTTCAAATGAATCAAAACTAAATATCCAGACCATCAATAATTTATTTCCTATCAGCACATTTATTGTAAATTTATAATACTAAAATATAAGCAGCAAAATATATAATTTATGTATAGATTTTTTAAAAACTACGTAACAGATAAATTTTTTAATATAATTTTAATAATAGATATATTATTTTATATTCCATATTTTTTTCATAAAAAATTGTGTGTGTATATCATTTGCTCTATAATTATCTTATTTATTTATATGATATATTATTCATAATAAATAAAATAAATTCATAATATTAAATAAAATAACCTCAAAATCAGAAAAATATGTCAAATGCGCAAAAGAGATCAAATATCATGCGAACAACGCATAATGCATCCAGGTGCTGGAACCAAAATACTCTTCCTTGATACATTGGCATGAGTCCAGCTTCTAATATTTCGAATTATTTTGAGCGCTAACAAGCTACAGTACATCCTGCATCATACATGGATATAATTCCAGAAATAATGTTGTTTAAAGAATTTTATACGCCTATTAATAAAATAATTTGCAAAAAAAAATTTATTTTAAGTAATATTATATAGCATATTATTTTAAATAACAATAATAATTTTTTATTTCTCCCTTTCTCTTTTCTTCAAATATTTCCCGTGATAAATACAAAAGATTTATGATTTATTATTATATTAGGTGTAGTAAAAAGAAATCCATTATTTTTGCATGAAATTGAATGGAAAAATAATGGATTTCTTTTTACTACACCTAATATGACTTTTTGCTAGTATAAATATTATAAATATTTAATAATAATTACTATATAATTATTATAAAAAATAATTTATTCTTTTATGGTTTTCTTCATTCTGAGCATTAAGAACATAATATATATAAAGTATATAAATCTTATCTACAATCTTATCAAACTTGGACATTTAATATTTGTGATTCATCTTCCTTTTTCTAGCGTGACTATATACAGGATGTCAAAAGTCTCGACATATTTTTCTTCACTTTTTACAAAAATTCGATTAGAGAGAATCAAATTTTTCTTAATATTTAAAAAATTTTTAATATAAAATTTGATAACAAAAAAAATTAAAAAATGGAGGCTCCAAAAATAAAAACCGAAATTAAACAATAATTTTATTATTCCTTTGCATCGAGCACTAAGTACATTTAAATTTTCATTCTTTTCATGAAAGACTTGCCGATATTCTCGCTAAACGAAATATTTACTCCAAATCACACCTAGAAGAAATCTTTGGGGTAAGAACGCCAATAGTTTTTGAGCACTCTGTATATACACATTGACATCAGCCGTCCGGCGTATCGTGTCACACACGACTGACACGACACATGTGTGACAACGCTTCAAATTCGAGTGAAGCAAGATAAACCATGATTTACGCGGTTAAACGCAAGAGATGTGTAAAATCGTAGAGGAGCCTCCTTTCGTTGTCTCGTCGGTGCGTCGCAACGCCTCGTGATCCGATCAGAGATAAGTAAACCGGAAAAACTGAGAGGAAGATATTTCATGTAGCAAATCGGTACAATATAGTATAGTACACCGGTACATAAAAGCAAAAGTAACGCGTTCAGGTATCGCGACTTACTCGTTTCGTACGACATTCCGTCGGTGAACCCTGTGCCTCTGCACGCCCAACGATATCTAAACTAGACCGAGCGAGAGAATCTGGTGTTTGACGTGAGGATGCGACGTCCACGACAGCCTACGTGTGATAGCTCCGCGACAGCACCCACCTTCCGCACACAAAACACACACACACACGCACAAACACATATATACACGACAAATATATACCAAATACGCACGCGCTGCATGCACGCACACTTCCGTGCAAAATACTTGTTCCACCCTTCGCCTTATTTGGTTGAAACATGAACAAAGATACTACTAGACGCGCCTGGCCGAAGTGTGCACGAGAGTTGGCAGGAGACACGATAGAGACATCTGCTGGGAATTTTTTGTTGAACTAAATTGCGGCTAAAATATAGAGAAAATCACAATGCAATAACGGCCTGAAGCTTTTTTGAATTAAAAAAAGAAAAAATGTAAAAACAAAAAAATTTAAAAAAGATACACACGAGGATTATTTGTTTTACTTTTTTACATATTTTTTCTCTTTCGGTTTTTTTTCTAAAGTGTTTAAATATATATTTATTTTTATTTTATATATACTTAGTAATTTTAACTCTATAGGCGCATAATTAATATTATTTAATATTTTAAGCACATTCTTAGAATATTAAATTAAATTATGGAAAATGCAAAGAAAATGTAATATAAGACAAAGAGGAAACGAATTTAGACAAGAGAATTTAGTAATTTTGATCTGTGTATTAGGTGTAGTAAAAAGAAATCCATTATTTTTGCATGAAATTGAATGGAAAAATAATGGATTTCTTTTTACTACACCTAATATTATTTTAACTGTATATTTTTATATACTTTTAATCTATTTATTTTAATTAACGAATAATTGAAAGTCTTATATATAAACAGTTAACATTATTTTCGAAAAACTTATGTAATAGATTTTTATAGATCTTTGTAGATTTATCGTACATATGTATATTGAACCTTTCTAGTAAAAATTTGATATAGATATGTTCATTTTTAAATTATTAACGTATTAAACGAGATGCTACAAGAAACTCGGTATACACATAATCTTTATAATGTACTTTATTGAATACATCTTTTATATTATATTATTATTACTTTTTTGTGTGTCATACAGAATATGTTGAACGAATGGATAAATTAAAACTGTTTTAATGTGTAAATTAATCGTAATATATATCTATTAATATTATAGTATAATATATTGATTTGTTATATATCAATATACGTATATCAATATACATTTTCATATAATTTTCAAAATAAAAAGATAATATGAAACGTAACTTCTCTCTATAATCATCTCTCTAGTCATTTCACTTATTCTAATACATATTTGATATAACTATCTTTTTTATATAATATATTTACTATATAAAATATTATCACCACAAGATCTAAAATAATATTACGTAAAATCTATATTCGCAGTGTTTTCGTATACATATATAGTCTTAATAATTTATTCATTCATACATATGCGGTCGTATAATGACATGCACATCATGCACACATTTGCTATAATATATGTATGTGTAGAATTTGTAGTCTAAATTAATAAAAGGAATTGTGGAAAAGCTAAGATAATAAACGTATAACCATCTGATTTAATAATCTAAAATATTCATCTAAAAATATAAAAAATGAAAGCAGGTTGATCATTTCAATTTTTGAATAAGCTGCTGATTTAAATAGACAATTCATTAAAATAATGTACCAAAATGACAATTATGAAACAGCAAAAATGTTGGAGCTTATAACAGCAGCACATTAAAAAAATAATCATTGTAGCATAAAATTTTATCATCTTTGAACAATTAGGTAAAGTTTTTCCCTTATATTAAATTTTTTGTAATAAAAAATTTTAATATTTCGCGCGTATGATGTGTATATGCATATGTGGATATTTATACATATAATATATCATGTTATTTTTACTTTATCACATTATAATCTCATTAATCTCGCCTTTCAAATATATATTACATGTTCTATATTTTATCACACTTTAGTTCTATCTTATTGACATGTACTTAAAGTTAATAGTGGCAAATGTTTCAAGTATTTACAAAACGAAAATGAATACGTATAGATATAATAATCAATAGTAATCGTCACGTAAAAATATATACGTAATTTATATATTTATAAATACATACGTAAAAATATATACGTAGATTTTTAAACATGCTGTTCCTTGTTCACGCAAACAACTTGATTTGCGTGAAAATTCAATAGATGTAATTCATTGAGTATTACAATTGTCTAAATACAAATACATATTTGTGCAATTAGTTGTAGAAATTTTCAAATTTGCAATAAATTTTAGCAAATTAATTATTATGTGTTAAAACGAATGATGTATGTAATATTCAACGATTATTGATGATAATGAGATAACATATGCAAAATACAATATTTTTCAGCGAGGTACATTAGTTCCTTTATGCGACTAATGGCGCATATATATCGAAGAAAAATAATACGTAACATATATTAAATTTATGAAACAAAATATAGGGGAATTGATCAATTGCTGTTTTGAAGAATAAAAATTGAATTAAATAATACGCTTGTAATGTTTTGCGTTAACAGTTTCGAGGATTTAAATTGCTCATCACAACCTAAGATAATTAATATATGATTTCATATTTTTCATATTTTTTGCTGAAGTATGAGCCATGACAATCACATTGAGTATTAAATAAATACTACATATAATAAATGAATGAAATTAAATAAATGGAACTCGAATGATATTCATGGTCGGATTATGCGAGTGGTATTGAGATTGCGTATATGAATATATACATGTATTCCTGTCGGCGTTTGTGTATTAAGAAAGGATCTAATTACCGACCAATCGTCAAGTTTCCAATTTATGCAATTCGAAAGAATTTATGAATTCTTCCAATTCACGCGGATTAAATCGTAAACTCTTATCTCATATGAAGTTACTCAGTCACATTCCACGCTCTGTATCTTTCATTCCAATAATAGGTAATATTCGATAAATAACAATGCGAAGATTTCGAAAAACGAGTTCGATTCCTCTTTCATACTTATCGCAATGATGATATCAGATAAATTAGAATGCGCAATGAATTAGTAATTACAGCTGATTATTATTACGTCGTTTACGCGACTGCAACTGGTATCGCTTGTATTTTCAACATTCTCCGTGTTTTCCATATCTATGATAACAAACATGGCTATTGTCATCTGTCTTTCCGCAGGATCTTGATGGCGATTTATTTTTCGAAAAATCTCATTATTACGAAGCGATGCATCCGCGAGAAATATCTTGTATCATATAAAAGAGACACGAGACATCTTCTCAGTAATAATGCACTCCGCGTTCGTTCAACGTGTCCCGAAACATCGTTCTTTCATAGGACAATGGATGGCGAAGATGCAACGCTTGCGATTGCCGATAGTTCTTGTCATCGGCAATGAGGGACATCCTCCTCTTTAGCATCGACGGCTCGATCGTCCGTTTTCCGTAGAACTTGCTGCCACTCTTAGCTTCGATCTCTTCGATGGACGGCAGACGGGAATATCGGAGCTCGTCCACGTCTTCGTCCTTCGGCAACGGACGCTTCTGGTCCTCCAGAACCGGTCGACCGTCCGGGTAGACTCGTATCACCATCGGTCCCGACAGATACGGCTTGCTGGACTCCGATGACTGGATATAATCTCCGCTCGCCACAGTCTCCTCACCGAGGCCGTTCGTCTCACTACCGCTGTTCGCTGCAAGAAGAGAAAGAAAGAGATGGAATTAAACAAATGCGTCGACGTGACTTCGAAATTGACGTTGGTTTATAGTCGTCGAGGATTAAGTAACAGGTTCATTATACAGGCGCAATAGATGTCGGGAAGTACATGTGTCTTCCAAGCGAAATCCTTGTCCGTACTTCATTAAGATTCACTAAAGCTGTGCGAGCGGATCACAAATTTCTTAGTCAACGATGACTTTACGTAGAAATTAAATTACACTATTAAATTCATAATGTCGAATTAAATTAAATTTAATTCATAATGTCATACTAAATTAAATTTAACACATTTCTTGAGTCAAATTATACCCAATTTGACTTTTTAAAGTCATTTCTATAAGTCGTTATTGCTCCTATTTAATATGTCATTAATTTAATTAAAACAAAGGATGTAAACAATTTAACTCAAGAAATGTGTTAAATTTAATTTATTATTTAGTTTATTATTTACTAAATGTATGTTAATATGGACCTTGCTTCTTTTGAAATCACAGAAATGAATTGATTTACATTTTGACACACATAGAAGTTAAAAATACAAATTGGATACTTTCCATTTAATGACACAAATCTACACAAGTGTCCTTCTATCTTTATTGCTCACTGAATGTCAGCAAATGGGAAGTGCCCATTGTTATTTAAATCAAGGAATTGAGTTACCATTGTTACTTTGATATTTAACAGTATGTATGCGTAGAGCATAAGAATCATTTGTATGCTTGGGATCAATTGCAATATCTTAGACAATTATAGAACCAGATTTTTAATTCATTGTCAAATTCTTGATATTTCGTGAGATAAAACTTGCATACGTATTAAATTAATTATTATTATAGTATTACGATCTCTCTCTCTCTCTCTCTCTCTCTCTCTCTCTCTCTCTAATACATCGCATATGATTATATATATGTATAATACTATTAGTTGTCTCTTGTTACACTATAATAATTATTATTATCGATTTCCGAAACAGACTTAGATCTTCTCTTCGTTATCAGTTTTTAGTCGTGGGCGCTTTTATTTTAGTATGATAGAAAAAGAGCAGTGTCGCGAAAGCAGGATTCCGAAAGGAAAACAAGATAGATATGTTTGTAATTCTTCACGGGCGAAGATCATTTTGGATCAACGGCCCCTATTTTATCGTCCCTCACACGTGGTTGTTTCTAGAGGCCTGTACGACCTCCGCATTATGATAATTTAAAATTCAATATCTGTATATCAGTTTGTGCTCTCTTCGCTTCCGACAGCTAGTTGAATGTCGTCAATTTATAGGCTACAAGGACTCTGCGAGGTAAACGTGCAGGAATTTGCCCTCGCAATGGATGAGTGCCATGTGTACATATTTGCGTGTGTATCTTCGGCCAGCGAAAGAAGAGCTGTACAGTTATAAATTTCTCTACCATGAAATGTACGAGATAATTGCCATTGATTTCATGAAAAACTAATGATGTATAACGGTAAGAACATCGTTTTTTTTTTGCTGTTTCTTCCCGTTAAATGGGATCGATGGATAGTGTATAGAGAAGTCCCTTTTCTATTTCGCTAGATTTCTAACACGATAATTGATCGATAAACGCCTGAAATCACGGGCATGCAACGCTTGCGGCTTTCATCGCGTGTCAATGCATTATTAGCGTATGTATATACGCATGTATATATGGGCCAACAGAGAAAATGTGAAAGCCATCGTAATGCGCCCCCGCGCTGGGACTCTCATCGTAGACATTGAGAAAAGTGACCTCCTTTCGCGATCTGTCCACTATCTATCAAAAGCTCGTTACATACGAGGATTGTCAGATTGTCAATAGATTGTCCAATGATGAATTAATAAAATTCTCCAAAGATATTTCTCAAACGTCTATTTTCTTATATGTAATTTAGATTATGTTCATCAGATACTTAATATTGAAATTAATATTATTATACTAAAAAACAATGTAAAACTGTAATTTTTGTAACTATTATTTATATCAAAGAGTTACAATCAAAAACTGTTTTAATTAGATTTATTCTTATCGGACTTATTTCTCATCATATTATATTGTTAAACTATTTTACATTTAAATTTAAATTGAAAAAGATGGATACCTTTAAGAACTTACACTAGTTATTCGTGTGTTAAAATTTAATAAATCCAAGTACAAACGTTTCAATCAAAAAATTTTAACGTACTTTGTTTTTTAGAATTATTTTTATGAAAAAAATTTAAATTTGACAAACAATGAGCACTCGTTTAATCTAATTGATTTGTAGTTGAACGACGAATGCAATATGACTCCAATAATATCAGAGAATCAGTTCGGATTGGTGGACCAATGGACCGTATGATCCTTTTTTTTTTTCAAAAAGAAGGGAGAAAGTGCGTGGTCAACGACAATCAGCTAGGATCGGGCGCAATATCGTTAAGGGAGAAAAAAAGACTTTCTAGGAGCACAAGCGCGAACACGAGTGGGATCGAAACCGCGACTAAAACTTTCTCGAGGTGCGACGTCCGCGAGACGACCACGATCGCAGAGAAATCCCGAAACAAGGAAGAAGCAAATTTGCGAAATATTTTTTCAAATAAGCTAAGTGCATTTCTTTTTACCACATTATCCTTATTATAATAGCATGTACACGCATCTAAAGCAATCTTTGCAATTTTGTATAAGATAAGCGATTAAGAAAAAAATATTGCACTAAGTGGTAATTTTTATTAAATTTTATTGAAAATTTTATATGTTTCCTCTAGATTATGAAAAGATTGTTTTTATTTATGTAAGATTGGATGGAGGATGATGAAGTTTTGATTAATTTAAAATATATATAGATAAAGTAATAAATACGTATAGATATGTAATTAATTCTTTTTTTATTTTCAACAAAATGCTAAATAAATTGTAAAGCAAAATTTTGATTTTAATCCTAACTAATATCCTAATTTATTCTACTCCTAAAACTTCATTGACTTTCTTCTTCTATAAGTATCCTTTTTATTTCTCATTTCTATATCACACAATATAATCTGTTTTGATCTCTATAGATATAGTAAAGACTCTATAGTAACCAATAATATTTTATATATAGTTTCATATTTAAACTCTGATTGATTATAAAAGATAATAAAAGAGTACACTCACCTAAGTCGGCTACGGTCGTGAAGTAAGATTCCTCGGTTTCATGACTGATTCTTGATGCGAATCTGTTGCTTCCCACCATGGCGTGCCAAACTAAAAACAAGACATTACAGTAGCTTGAGTACGAGGTCGCTAAAGTGTCAAGGCTGACATTCTCTCGAAGTTTATTTGTATATTTACTTGATCAAATAAATATGAAATCTCTTCCACGATATATAGCCAAGTAAATACGAAATCTCTTTTCAATATTACAGAAATGTTTTCTTACTCATTTCTTTTGCGCCACGTTGATAGGGGTCCAACCTGTCAAGGACATTGTCGTCCATGCTAGCGAGGCTCCGTACGCCGGTTACGAGCAGGTTCTTATTACAGTCGGGCCTCGAGGAATCAGCGCAAAACCGTGCCACTTGTTTGCTGAATAGTCCGTACAAATGACTCATCTAAAACGAGAAAGAAGCAAGTCTATTTAGAGCATGCAATGGCCATTGATCCCATACGTTTGCGAAGAGCAAAATGCGCGACGTCGATTAATTTCGTGAGAGGAATGAAGTGAAAGAATGAAAACATGCGGAGCTTCCTCGATGGTTTATCTTTGACAGTACGACATTTATGTTCTATCTTTAATGTCAAAGTCCATAAGATGAATCGTATCGCGCGTGCCGCATTCTGACCGCGTCCGGTGAAACTCGACAATGTGTAACGTTGGCGACGGAACCGACAGTTAAAACCGAACAAATATGTATGCACAGTACGATGTCCCGTACATCACGTATCGAATTGCGCGATACTATCGTCTTTTCGCCGATACAAATCGCATCAGTCGCGAGAAACGGTCACCGTTCTTGCACCCGGTGATGACGATAACGGTGAGAACGATGTCCACACAGCAGAGTCCTTCTGCGGCTCGGTCCGATGACGCGCACATCCAATCTTAGAATTTCTAATGAAATAAATCTTCTGTAACGACGTTCTCATATCCCGCGGCAGTCTTTTTACGATTCTATTGGTCTATTATTCTCACGTCGCGCGCACATTTCGACACACTTCTTGGCGAGCCTATGTTTCTTGTGGACTTTACAAATTAAACAATCCATCTGCGAGATTACTCTTGACATACATTTGTAACTAAAGGGAATTTAAAAACGCGCTAAGAAAAAAATATACTAAATTTTATATTTGTTTTCAATGACGCTAACTACAATAAATTTATTTATAGTAAATAAATATTTACTCATAAAAAAATGACAGTTCAATCAAATTAATGGTTTTTACTATCAAATAAATATATCTCCATATTTATAGTAAATGTTTTTTGTTAGGGCCATATATTTTAATAAATATTTATTAAAATTTTGTATATTTTTTCAGTATGCTTTTAAAAAAATTGAAATGTTTATAAAATATTAAATTTAAAGACATATGTTTTGAAAACTTTTTCAATTTTTTAAGTATGTTTTAGGTCGGTATTCAGTCATATAGTTCTTATATTTAACATCATTTTAAGTATCGTCTTAAGATATCATGAATTGATTATAGAGTAGTATTTGTAGTTGGTTCTTATATTTAAAATCGTTTTACTGTCTTAAGGTATTATGAATCAATTAGAGAACTCTGTATTAGTATTTTAAGACATTAATTAAGATGGTCCCAAAACAAGAATAGATTATGAATACCCGCAACAGAGAGTCGTATTAATATCTTAAAACATTTATATTTATGACAAGTCCCTTTATAATTAGTTATGAAATATTTTCATAGCTAATTATAAATGTGATTATGTTTACTTTCTATATATGATTATTAAACATTAAAAAAAATAAACTAAAAGTCACAGAGAAAAGAATAAGACAGCATTCTTTATCTCATTTTTTCTGCAATGTTACTGTTGAAGATTAATGTATCTTAGGTATGTGGTCAGTGATAAATTATTGTCCCGTTTCCGCTGCGATTCCGGAAACTAAGAGAAAGCGGAGATGAGCGGGATTTTAGTTATACGCGAATTAGCGCGGAAAGACAATGACTACATATGCTGTTACGCTAGAGATACGCTCTTACATTTGGAAACAGCAATATTTGTATTTCGCATCCATTAAATAATAAGTTAAATAAGTTAATTATAGAATTAATTAAGTTAATTAAGTTAATTATAGAAAAGCATACATGTATAATTGAATCACATATGATTTTTAAAAACTGTTTAAATATTTAAAGTCTGAATAATTGAAAAAAAAAAAGAATTACTTCAACTTTGAATAAATCTCAACAAATGTTTCTGATATACTACTTGAAATTTGAAAATGTGACTTAAAATACACAAGAAAAAAAATTTTTTTTAATTACAAAGGATTTTTTTTAATTACTCAGAATTTATTATACTGCAAATAAGTTATTTCAATCTTAAATAGATATTTATTATTTGTCAGCACAATTGTTTAAAAATATTACACTAAACTTTTTTTAACTTGTGATGCAACATGCTCATCTCTGAAATCGATTTTTAATCCGTACATTGATCCGAGCTCCTTCGAGAAACTGATCCTAGATACGCTGCACTGCTCTTGAACTTCAACTCAGCTTACTCGTGCGATTGCTTTTACTTGCTTCAGGAGTATTACATGCACACACTTAATCCGATATATACAGCCGCGAAATACCGTGTGCATAGCCTTGGCCAAGAGTACGAAGCACTTTCAATGACGATAATTCAACCTTAGTCGGCGTTCGCCAATTAAAGTTCTACACTGCATTCTATTTTTAATTTTAGAACATGCAATTTGTGATAAATATCGCTGAATAAAAATAAATCTAAAGAAATTAAAAATTGATCGTTTTCTTTATATTAATTTATATTAATTTAATTAAAAGATTATCTATATTTTCTAATTTGATAGTCCAATAAATATTAAAAATAAATATCAATTATAAATATTAATTTCTGATATGCATATTTTAACTTCATTTATGACCTCCTATACATTCATTGTGAGATGAGAATTCATGCAATTATCGTGTCATGGTGACGATTAACAGTCAGTGTAATTATCTTCCCGGTAGCAGATCATCATAATCGTGATAATCTTTAGATTTTTACAATTGTTCGTCGCCAGTTAACGCTGCACTAAAGACATTCCATGGGAAACAGGGCTTGGAGATAAAGAATACGATCCGAGTGTAAAATCGCAAGTATCCGGCTATTGATTGATATCATCGAGCAGTTTGAGATTAAAACGATTTCCACAACTCCACAATATCGAACGTATCATTCGTACACGACTATTCGCATTATCGAAAGATTTATAATAGTAAGAAACAAGTGTTAGATTGCTGTAATGATTCCTGTAATGATTTGGTATTTGTCAAATAAATCTAAAGAAATTAAAAATTGACGTTTTCTTTATATTAATTTATATTAATTTAATTAAAAGATTATCTATATTTTCTAATTTGATAGTCCAATAAATATTAAAAATAAAAATCAATTATAAATATTAATTTCTGATAT
>Ga0157363_1002464_pt1 | contig 16319 bp, 9 predicted proteins | sample AttsexASBM1_FD_111477 | JGI IMG/M metagenome (GOLD analysis project Ga0157363, IMG submission 111477) | Fungus gardens microbial communities from leaf cutter ant in Ribeirão Preto, State of São Paulo, Brazil - Atta sexdens ASBM1 | ecosystem: Host-associated > Fungi > Mycelium > Unclassified ... | reverse complement strand
CTGAAAAATCGCGATATCGCAATGATCGCAATTCTCGCTTCAATACTCCGATTAAATTTAATGAAGAAATTAAATGATAGTTAAAAAGTTGAAATGCTCTATTTTGAAATAAAAATAATTTCAATGAAAGTATAAGTATAAAGCCAAGAATTCAGTTGCAAATAATACAGTTCAGTTATAAGTTCTATAGTTCTGATGCAATTGAATAAGAAGTTACAAGTTACAGATACAATTGAATAAAAAATTTAATGTGACAAATAATTTAATTTAAGATATAAGGAATTTAAAAAACAGTCATGTTAAATGTAGATTTGAGACTTCTGTTTTTAAAAATGATTATCATTTAAGAAATTCTGATTGTGATACACAACATAGAGGATATACATAGAGGAATATAGATGAATTGATTATACTAACAGTGGCGAGAAAAGTTCGATTCTATCTAATCAGTGTACATGAAAAATGAGTAAAATTTTATACTGATAATTCACTAACTGGCATGCCAGCGAGGCATATGGAATGTAATTTTAACAATTAAAAATACAAATAGAAACGGTTTTAATAAAATTAAAAATTTAAGTAAAATAAATATCAAAGAGCTATTCAAGTTAGTTATCTTATACAAAAATGTAATGTTATATAAATAAAATTACAATAAATCTAAACAAAACATTTTGATCTTTAATTTGGATATCTTTAGTGATTATAAAAATATAAAGTATATAATTGTCATCGATTTGTCAATACATTTAACAATTATACTGTTGAACATCAGAAAAGCTTTCTTCACTGCTCTCCAATTTTCTTCATAATATTGTCGCAATACATTGAACAGATCTTAGAACAATTATAATAATATCGTGCGTAATTTTAACTATAAGTTTTAAAAAATGACACTAATTATTAGATACTATTTTTAACCATAATTTGAATATATAAATATTTACTATAAGTTTAAATACTGAGAATGACCTAAAAATTAAAATGTCGAAACTTTTATTTTTATAGGATACGAATTTTGAAAGATTAATTTCGCAATAACCACTAGTGTTGACTTTCACGCTCCCTTTTTATTATTAATTTATTCACAAAGTCTTGGTCAGTTTATAGATAATTTAATAGCAAAAATCAGAGTGATAACGATATTGGTGATATTAAATTGAATAAATATTAAAGTGGTCGACTTTAGATTGCTGTTTCCAGTCTGAGATTTTTCAGGGAAATGATTTCTCGTCAGATTCGATTTTGCAGAGCGCGTGCTCCGTCCGACCGAAGGCGGTCTGTGCAAACTTACCATGACTGCACGTGTGCGCCTATATGTCACCTAATGTCGCAGTTGTTGGCTGTTCAGCAGGGGCATGTCTACGAAGGAGGCAATCAGAGCGGCTGGCGTCGAGAGCGAAACTTGAAATCGTTGTCTCTCTCTTTCTCTCTTTTTTTTTCTTTCTCTCGTTGTGTCGTTGCACCCTGCACAGTCAACACGAATCACACCATACGTAAACACATACACATTGAGAGATGCGTGACGCAAACGCGCGCGTGCATACGCCTCCTCCACTTTTCCACACACAAGATTCGTACGAAAAATTTTCTACCTTTTCGAATCTCCGGTACAATCGAGGAAGACTATCCGAAGGATTCCCGCGCGATTTTCAACATTGATACCGAGAGAGGAATCGATCAGTAGGTCAATGGGGGAAGAACGCGCGCCACCCCCTCGGAAGAAGCCACGTTTCCGACGACGCGTTTGCTTTTCTTTGAAGAAAGAACGCGTGGCCGGCTCGTGTGTGATCACTAGCCAGTTAAGAAGGCAAGAGAAGCGACGGACGGATTTTCAACCTGGCGAACACCGACTGAGCCCACGACCGGCAGGTAGGTGAGCCATTGCCCCTCCACCGATCGCTCGGTGCCGCACCACCACCGGTCGCCGCTCACCGTATTCTCCATTCTCATTTCCTTCGCTTCACTTGCCTTCTGCCGCTCCTTCTACTTCTCTCCTTCTTCGTCCTCTTTCGTTGGCTTCACTTCTCTCACCGCACGTACGCACGTTCCCTTCAGAGTAGCTCAGAGACGGCTGTGCCGTCGGGCGAACTAGGTGACCACTCATGTGAAAGTGCATCATCGTGTTCGACTGTAACGATCGCGATGATGCACTTTCGTGAGTATCTTTGTAAATGCTTTCGTCGAGATCCTTGCTGCGAAGACCTCCCACATTATAACGTTAGGCTCTCGCAAACGCTGAGAAAGACAACTAGAGAGAGAGAGAAAGTTGTATAAATATACTTCTTGAATCTATTTCTTGAATCATCGAAGTCATTTCTGTAAAAAATCTTGCTCATTTATTTCCGCCAGATCGTAAAACATACTTTTAACGTCTAAAATCTCTGTTCCTACATATTTTATACCTTATTATATATAAATCGAAGAAGAAAATCAAGCGCAAAAACAAGCATTCTGCGTTAAAGAAAAGCAGATCTTTGCTCAGAAAGTACTAAGTAGTACTATATTTCTACTATAGAAACTCTTATTGACGAAACGCATCAGGATATCATAACATAAAACACGTCCACCTTGAACTATAATTAATAATTTACAAAAGTCTCATATTTATAGAAGCTTTTGCGTGCACAAGGGCTTCGTATTAGACTATGAGAAGGCTATAAGATTTCATCGCATGTTAAATATCTATAAGCGCTTTATCACCGAAGCCCTTGTATGTACAATAGTTCGCTCAATGAAATAGAGCCTCGTATTCATTAGTAGTAAATACATTGCCTAGGGCACCGTTAACTCTGAAGCCGCCTCTGTATCCCTCCATATGCTCGTGGCTTATTAACGCACAAGCGGACCATAGTCATCATGTTCTATCTGCGTTAACGAGATTACGTCCCACATAATTATATGCCTTTCGGTGAAGGATTGTTACGGTCAAACTATATGTAGTTTCGAACAGTTTCAATATTTTGCATGAAATCGTAATAGTTATAAATTTTAAAATACAAAATACAATTGCTAATCTGTTCATTCTTGCATTATATAGTTTAATGCATTATAAAAGCATTATATGCTTTTTTTAATTAATTAATTTTAGATGAAGATTTACAAAATCTACAATTTAGCTTTTTAGAAGCATGTATAACATATAAGTGAAACATTAAACCTCATAATCACAATGATAGGAAAATACAGGTTTGTTCAATTATTACAATGTGTATATCTATAACTATACATATTATTTTATTATATATAGTCCTGTGAACAAATTTAATGAGACGCGATAACAGCGTCTTGCCTTGCTTCTTCTTCTTCTGCTTCTTCTGCTATTTTATCTTCAGATAGATACTGTTCAAAGTCAACTTTAAACTTTTCTGGCGATGGCGAACACGTAATTAGAGCTCTATTAAAATATAATAATTATAATTATTTATTTGTAAATGAGAACATGATCATTTTAATGTGAATGATTTTCAAAATTACCTTGTAATGAAAGGTCCTGGTCGACGTGGTCTCGCTTTGTTGACATCTTTAATAATGGTAGCAAAATTCTCCTCTAACTGTTTTGTGTCCATATCAAGCTATAATATATGAAATTGATTGGTAATTTTTTGTAAATCATGTGATAAAATATATAATTCGCACCAATCAATATCTATTTATAAATACAAAACATTTGTATAAATAACATCAAGGATTTACCGTTCCAAATGAAATATCGACGGTTCCAAAAGACTTAAGAATTTCATGTGGCTTTCCCATATATTTCATACCAGTTGAAAACTTCGTTATCATTGTTTTTAAGTCAGTATCCAAAGTACCTAGTAGAACAAAATTTATATGATAAAGAATGTAAATAACATTTATTTTAAAACAGATGCAAATCGTTCAATTTCGTTTTCACAAATCTTGTACAAAGTTTATATTTTAAACTAATAATATTTTTTAATTAAAGAGTACATATGTTGCTTCACATTTTATTAACAAAGCATGAAATTCAATGCGAAGCATTTTTATAAAAACGCTTGAATTTCAGATATTACTAAGTGCATACTTTCTGTTACTATTGTGCTACATGTGTACTACTTTCTAAGCTAACAATGTATTTATGTAGTACACTCATGAAGAGCACACAATACATTACAAAGATGAAAATTTAAAAGTATAATTACATATTTTCACTAACCTGATTTAGCACTGGGAAATCTTTTTCTCATAAGTCCCCTAATTAATAACAAATCAGGTAAAATAGTTGGTTCTGACAAAATAATATCGTATTCTTTCATTGAAAATTGTCCATTCTAAAATAGAATGTCATCAATTATTAAATAATAATCTCTACAAGCTTGTTATATAATATATAGTACATATAACAAATATATAAGCAATAATATGCTGTAAGAAATAATATCTCACCTGAATCTGTTTTATTAATTGTTTACCACCAACATAATCAGCTCCAGCATTTGTTGCAATCTCTTCCATTTCGAGACTCTTACAGAATACTAGTAGTTTTCTGGTTTGACCATGATCGAATACATGTGGTAGACATACTATTCGTGTAAAAGGATCGACAAATTTTGTCTTTTTCACACCCTGATAACATAATTATACATTTAGCACAATCTTATATATCATATATCTTGCATAGATTTCTTCTTCTTATTCTTACTTGCATATCCAATTCTAGAAATGCTTTTATAGGTTCATTTGGCAAATTATATATAGTGGGATGATGTGTTTCACGATGATTCTGAACTGCTTCTTCAAATGAATGAATTTTCCATTTATGATATCTTGAAATCCATACATTATCTATTGGTTCGGGCTTCTTACTGTCATCTGGTGAAATATCCTTCAGCTCGAGTGTCTTCTTTACATCTGTACTAATATCGCAAGAGTGCAATATTAATATATTACAATAGTGACATATATTTTCATATATATGATATAAAGATGTGCTTACACTTTCATTCTCTGATCATGCGGGATGAAGCCCACCTTTTCAATGACCTTTTTGATTTTTTTCTTCCTTGCTTTTTCTCTCGTACCTTTTCTGGCAGCATAATTTCGCGCTTGTAGGAAACTGATTAAGGGATAAAAATTAAAACACGATGCGTGTCTATACATCGTGGAAAGATTGTTTAATAACCAACCTGTAAAACGAAACGGTTTTTAAAAATGTATAATCTCCTCTTAATTATTGTACTGAATGAAAAAATATAATTTTATTGTAAGGTTATGACAAAAACTCTCATGAAAAAAGCACCAATTATGGAAATCTTCTTGTTTATTAAATAACAAACAAGAAGACATTTAATCAGTTATTTTTTCATATATTATTGATGTAATATTAAAAGACAAGATAAGGCATGTACCATTAACCGCTGTCATGTCTTATCAAGCACAAGAACAAGCAGAAGAAACGGAGCACAAACTAATTGCTCCATAGATAGCGCTGATAGCATCGATAGCGGTTTTGCACTTTTACGACATGAAACCTGTTCTTTTTAGTTGAACTTCTTGCGATTGATCTTTTTTTCTTCTTAAAAAAGAACAGATCTATAGCTACTTCCTTCTTTATTACTTGTTAAAAGACAAATGATGTATCATGCGCTTCATGCGTAATTCGGAATTGCTCAAAACGCATCTAAAAATTACTTTAATCAATTTTTAAAAGCACCACGCTATCTCGATTATTTCAAATTTTTAATTATTACTTAGCTATATATAATTTATAAACATTTTAAATGCATTATTCTGTATCCATATCTATATTTTAAATTACATTTTATCCATATCTATATATATATATATATATATATATATATATATATATATATATTTTTTTTTTAAATATATTTTAAAAGTATATTTAAAATATCTATATTTTATCTAACGAGTTCATCTACTTCCATTCGAAGAGAATAATAAACAAGAATAATAAACAGTTTCTTTCGTATTTCAAGCTTGTTTTTTATTAATGAATCATAATTATAATTATTTAGCTTTCTTGCTCTTAATCTTCCTCATATAAAACTCAAGCTCCTTGCCCTCAAGAATATAACCGTCAGCTCTACCGCACTGTCCAGGCCTGCTTGCTATACAAGCTAAAAATGAGAAAATAAAATTATTAATTCTATTAAGTCACATTAAATTTAAAATATGTGTATATAAAAGAGAATGAAGAATATCTTATTAAGAGTATTGATTTAAAAAGAGAGAGTAAAACATCTCTTTAACATTTAAAAAGAAACATTAATCTATGCAAGTACATGTTAACAAATTAATTTTGTAAAAAATTTAAAGAATTAAAAATTTTCATACCAAGAACACGTCCCGTTGCAAATTGTTCTTCCAAAGCAGGTTCAACCTTGGCAAATCGTTGTCTCGCCTTGTATTTGGATTCTGCTTTTTTAGAACGTTTTTTATTCAACACTTCTTCTTCAGCTTCCGTCTAAAAAAACAATTATGCTCCATTTTAGATATCATATACATATACATATAATATTCCATAAATTTAAATTAAATTATATTTAAATACTCACAAGTTTAGCACCCCTCTTGCGACCCAGTGGCAATACATAATGACCTTCATACCACTGTCTGAAAGGCGTAGCATCGATGGTGACAATAGCGTTCTTCACCAAAGTTTTGGTTCGTACTAGTTCATTGTTTGATGCATTGTAAACAACATCAATAATACGAGTTTTTCTGGTGCTGCACTCAGAACCCCAGGAAAAGTTTCCAGCGTCCAATCTAAGTGCTCTGTATTTTTTATTGCCTCCACGTGTACGGACCTAGTATATACACACACACAATAAAATAGATATGTTTATAACTGAAGTCAACACATTAAATATATGTATTTATGAAATATACGTCAGATCGCTGTGAGATTATGAACAATCATGGCACTCAGAGTAGGTAAGGATCATCATTTTATAACTTCATAGTAAAGAATGAATTATTAAAATATTTTTTCATGAGTAATTGTAAAGCCCATTCTACAATGGGCAGTAGCAGTAGTGGATTAAAGAGTAGACATAGAAATCGACTAATCATAGTTGATTATCCTTTTTACATTCAACTATGATTGATTGATTTCTACATCTACTCCTTAATTCACTACTGCTATTGTTCACTGTAGAATGAGTTTAACAATAGATATAACATCACAATAACAATGGCTGCGTTTCATTTAACACTCATGGAATCATTTTATCCTTGTCATTTATCAAATGTTAAACAAGGACAAATGATGCATATTTACAAATCAATGACTAAACTATAATTCTATACTCATTACTACTATATTCACTATAACATTGATATTTATTGTGTTAATGATATTGAGATTAATTGATATTGAGATACCTCCATTAACTAATGTTTTACTTCTATAATGTTTTACTTCTATAATTCCATCATTGTGAAAGTAAAGTTTGAGAAAATTAAGCTTACAGTATGAATCCGCTGTGGGCCAAGTTTGGTATTTGCAGCTGGACGTCCCAACTCAAATTTCCTCTTCTTGCGAATGGGCTTCCTCTTTCCACCAGTAGCTCTCCGCTTATGCCAGTGATCCCGAGAAATACCTACAATGCAATATTGAAAATAACTTAGTAAACTCTCGAGCTTCTTAACTTAAACTCATTAAAAAACCTATTTAAAAAAGAAAAGTTAACCTAACCAAACACTATATCACATTGTGCTATAAATCTTTTTCTGTACAGATTAGAAAAATTAATAAATGCATGGACAATCTACAATATTTATGTTTGTTTAAAACGTGGGTTTCGCTGTTAAAAAGAGAAAATCTAAATCATGAAAGTGTCACGAATTCAACATAGCTAAGCTCGACGTCGATAAGCGTCGAGCCAGCTTCTACGAACCCAGGTCGAAAGAACGAAAATAATATTCCTTGCCGACAAAAGGACGATATCTGATTCACGTGCTGATTACGTTTCGTTGCGATATCGTGGAGAGAAAGTTCAGATTCGTTACGATGAAGATTAATTTCAATAAAATCATGTCACTTACCCATCTTGTCGCGATGGAGAAAGAACTTCAACTATCGGTATACTAGAGAAACCACCTCCAATCATAAGACGAAACATGGCGGAATTAGAAAGTTTATATTCCCGAAGATGCGCAGTAACAAAATAATGACGTCCACGCATTTTGCCCTTAAATGCAACTCACATGGGATGCCTTCGGATTTATGTCCAAGTTTCTATTAATACGTGCTTGTTTCATACTTCGGTCTTAATTCTAAAATTCAGCCAATAGAATTGCCAGTCTTAATTGGTCCTAACTGAAATCTGTATTCCATTTGCTGGATTTACATGGGATGCGTTCGGATTCCCACCTGGGTACTCTCCGGATGTCATATCATCCTTGTTATTTGCCGAATGTTAAACAAAGATGACAGATACTTGAGGAATACCCGGGTGGGAATCTGAAAGCCCTGGATTCGACTAGAGTTTTTATAAGGTGCAACCATAATAGAAGGAATAAAGAATAAAGATTTCAACCTACCAGAAATCGGATATACCGGAATACACGGTTTCTGATAAGTTGATATCATTATTACTTATTCCTTCTATTGTGTGTCTGCATTAGAATTCTAGATTTATAAGAGAAGCGCTACCGACTTATGTCAGTATCGCAAAAGTACTGGAAGAAATACTAAAAATGGCGTCGTTTGCAAGACGGACTATGAAATCTATCAAATCATCCATTAGGCAGCCATCTTGCAGAAATAAGTTAAAAAGTTGGCTGCAATCACATGATTGCAATGATGCTAATCAGAATACTTAGCACCAGTCGTGCTTCTCTTATAAATTAGAACTCTAAACAGAGTCTGAATGCATTCGCACGTATGTCCGTCATTAACAGTCAAAACGGGAAAGGTTTACCGCGCAATTCAAATGATTACTTACTTATACGCGACAATAGAGTTGAATTCAATACTACATATATTTAAGACATTTCTTGAGCTTTTTCAGCAACTCATAAAAGAAGATACCAATTTCTCGCAGTTTTCACAAAATATAATATACTTTCAGAAAAAGCAGCTTTGTAACTGTTGTAAGATTTTTTAATATGATTTTTACATTTAGGTCCAATAAGGAACTAAGGGCAAGAACAATTTAAAAATTATTTAAAAATTTTTAATTGAAAAGTTTTTTTCTGTTAAACTCAAACATTTTGGGTTCATTCGAAAAGACGCTGTTAGCGCTATTTGTATCATTCTATCTTCACAGTTTATCAAAACAAGGAACAAATTAAAGTCTTCCATTTCCTTCCTTTCTATGACATAAAGATTGGTTGAATTTCTTATGCTATGCGTTATGCAAGAGTCTGTGCTCCCCGCTTTAATATTTTATAAAAGTCTGTGCAGAGAAAAGGGAATAGAAATAAATTTCATTTCTGTTCCCTTCTTCATGGACATCATGTTTCGTGCCGCTCGGTCTATCTATACTATGTCTATGGTTTTTGACTCTAGTGTACACTATACTAGTAGTAGTGTACTTCTATATAAGTTTATTGGATCTATGAACTTCTGAAGATTAAGTTAGTTGAGGTTATATTTAAAATGTCAGATGCAGTCAAATGTTAGTTAAACATTGAAGTAACTCAATATGTCTTTGTACGACGATTTTGACAAGCATCGGACCACAGAAAAGGTTGCTGGATGGTCTTCTGGCATTAAATTATTGCAATCTCAGTTGCAGCTAAAAAAGGCTGCTACTACACAGGTAAATCTGTCTTAATTAATACATACTAAATAATTACTTAAAAAATAATTTTTGATGTAATTTTCATTTGTTAAAAATAAGCTTCTAATTGCTATTTATAAATTCAGCCAAAACGTGAACAAAACAGGAAAGCTTCTGCGGTATTAGCACCAGTGATAGACTTAAAATCGAAAGCTAATCGCGATGTTGACAGAGAGGATGATAATACTCATAACAATCCATTATCCAGTGGCAGCGTGAGCAACATAGGAGTAGGTGGCGAATTTGATTGGAACGTAGTGAATGAATATGATCCTATATGGCCTAACGAATATGAAAAAGTTGTGAAAGAATTACGTGACATCAGGGATAGGGAACATGATCAAGAGACAGAAATGCGCAAACGCCGGAGAGATAGTACTCGCTTTGAAGATACTCAGGTAATATGTAATACAAAATTACTTTTAAAAAAAAAGGTAAAACAATGATGCCAAGTAAAAAAATATAATCCAAGAATTATACATAAAAAATATAATCCTATAATTTTTGTACAATAAAACCTAAGTATATATTTTTATATTCCTATTGAAGGTTCTTAAAATTTTCCTGTTCCAATTCTAAGTCTTTAATTCTTTTAAATTTTTTAAAAAAAGTTATATCACAGTCTATTCAAAAACATTTTGTCTTCCAATCAAAGTAGTAGTAGTAGTAGTAGTACTTATTTAATTCTCCTTCAAAACATTATTATAACACAAAATTGTGTTACCTTATTCAATTTAAGTGTTACTACAAAAAAGCAACAATAAAATGAAAAAAATTCAATTTAAATAGAAAAATATTTATGTGAAAATACTTGGTGTTGCTAGATTGAATAAGAAAAACTATGAAAACTATTTAAAGTTATAATTATTATAATTATTATAATAATTATTATAATAATAATTAATAAAAATAAATAATAAAATATAATAGTAATTTAAAAATAATAATGTAAACTTAATGTAAATGTAAACTTAATGTATATGTTATAATTATACTAAATAAAAATAAAGTATTATAATAATATTAACATTTTATGTTTGTAAAGACTGCTGGTGGAAACAGTGCAATGATACCTCCCGAAAGAGATGAGGAGAGAACGCCAACTTCGAGAGCTATGGTAGGAGGCGCTGCTATAGCACCACCACCATCCTTACAAGAATCTGCAGAATTGCCACCTCCACCACCACGACAGCCAACTAATTTGGGCTACTCAACATCGTCTGTAGCAGCAAAAATAATGGCCAAGTATGGTTTTAAAGAGGGACAGGGTCTTGGCAAGAAAGAACAAGGCATGTCAGTAGCATTGCAAGTGGAAAAAACCAGTAAACGTGGTGGTAGAATAGTCGGCGAAAAAGAACAACTAATGCCTCCACCACCACCTGTTACAGCTTCTCCACCACAGATGCAATTGCAGCTATCATCGCAACAGCCTCAGGAAGAACCTACCATTACCGAGATAATGAAATGTCCAAGCAAAGTCAGTACAATATAATATGTATATGTTTACAATATTTATATATGTGTATATATATATATATATATATATATATATATACACATAAATATATTATATATAATAAGTATTTACATGTTACACAATTATTACCATTAATTATTTATTATTAACGTTTTTACTATTAATTCATGTAAATGTATTATGTTTAAATATGTCTTTTATAATTTTGTATACCTTACATAGTTTAAAATATATTTATAATCTAAATCTAAATTACATCTGTCATTTTGTAGGTTGTTCTCTTGCGCAACATGGTTGGTCCTGGAGAGGTTGATAACGATCTTGAACCGGAAGTGAAAGACGAATGCAACACTAAATATGGTGATGTTGCACGTGTTATTATTCATGAAGTGATTGAAGCTTTGCCAGAGGAAGCAGTACGAATTTTTGTTGAATTCAAGAGAATAGAAAGTGCTATTAAGGCCGTAGTTGATTTGAATGGACGTTTCTTCGGTGGTAGAACGGTCAAAGCAGGATTTTATTCTAGTGAGAAACTTGATAACTTACAATTAATGGATTAATTATCTGTAAGAAATTCAAACTCTAATGTTTGTTCTTCACAAATTGTATAAATATTTTATATTTCTACGTAATATTAGCAAATTATTGAAAAATAAATTTTTTCTAATTATAATGTATAGAATTTATATTTTCAATATTTACAATTATATGAAATACATTATAAGATGAAGTTGGACTCCAGTAATTTTAAATTAAAGTAAATAATAGATAAAGGGTTATAAACTAAGCGGCATGTTTGTTGTTAAATACTAAATAATAAAATTTTTATATAAATTAAAACACAAACATTTTGACCTCTATCGGGTCATTCTCAATGTGAATGAATACAATTAACTGTTAAAAAAATGGTAATATACAAAAATTAGACGGTTAAGTTTAAAATAAAATTAAATATATGATAAATATGATCTAAACAAGCAAGTGCGAAGTGAATGCTTGATATAGACGCGATGATATTGTGTAACGAATACAATAATGAAATACCGTAAAAAAGGGGAAGAAAAGAAAGAAAAAAAATGAATAATTTCACATATGATGAAATTTCTATTTGTATTCTATTTGTACATTTATTTATCCCATCGTTTACAAAATAGAAATATTTATTTAGTAAAAGAAGCAGTGAGACATAAGAAATAATTATTTATATGTTAATTTATATTTATTTATTTATAATTATATATATTCATTTACTTATTTATTTATTTATTTAGGATCTCTTCATGAATATTTTTCTGTTTATCTCCATTATTATTTTCATCATCATCATTGTTATCATCTTCAATGCTGCGCTTTCCTTTTTCTCAGCTTATTCTTCTACAACATAGAAGCATCTCCCAGATGAGAATTGTACTTATATATGAATTATACTTATATATTAATATACTTATATACTTATATATTAATATTCTTCTACCAGTTCATGACTAATTTCTACAGTAGTTTTATTAAAATAATGAAGCACTCATCAGAACAATAGATACAAATTAAGGACTGTCTTACAATAGAGTCCGTAAGCGGTAAGTCGTAAGAAATTAACTAATCATAGTCGATTATTCTTCTCACACTTAACTGTGATTGGCCAATTTCTTACAGCTTACGACTTGCGACCCTGGCTGCGGTCGAAGTCTCACTATAAATGTTTTGAAGTGTTTGGATGATCAATTAGAAAAAAGAATTTTACAAATTGACCAATCAAAAAGTGCTTTAAAGCATATGTAGCATCGCGTTGATCATATCCCCCTATTGTAGAACAGGCACTCATAGAAACGAGTGTGTTCTATTTAGTTGTAAAAGAAGAACTAACTATATAAGAAATGCAGCTAAAAGGAACAGACCGTTGACTAGAAGTCAGGTCAAGTCGAATAAGTAAATCGAATATGCTATTCTATAAGTACGCTACAGTACGTTATAAGTTTATATGGGCTACGGAATATACACTTTTGATTGTGATAATGGTTGGATATTGTCGTATTTGCAAAATAGGAGTAGGAGAGGAAATTGATGTATCCATTCATCGGTAAATATATTTTTATAAATATAGAATATATATGTCACAGTCAAAGTTAACTCTTAATGCATACATTTACTGTTGTTTGTGTAGTTGTCGGTTGGTCAGTATATACATTTATTAAAGTTGACATTTTGATTGTGACATAAATGCATAGAAAATAAATAATAAGTTTGTTATGTATATCAAAAAGTATATGACAAATTTTATCAAATGATGTATTCAATGAAACATTTTTTACTATATGTAAATGGAATAAAATTAATTTCATTAGTATGAATTATGATTGGTTTGTTATATGGTTTTGCACAATTTCAATAGCTTAATATAAGGTAAATAGTTTAATAATAGACAAATATAAATAACTTAATAATAAACAAATATAAATAGCTTAATAATAGACAAATTTAAGATCATTTGTACAGATCATTTATACAGATTTACAACATCTTTTCAAACAACTTTTTATTTCCAACTTAAGTTTTTCAATTTAATTTATTTTTATGTAATATACACAATTAAAGATCTTGATAAAAATCGAAATCAGAAAATCGAATCAATATAAGTCAAAGCAATATTTAGACATCAAAATATTTAATCGAATAAATAGTGAATTAAAAAATATCAACTTTGAATTGCCAAAAATAGAAAAAAAAATTGTTTAATTTAAATAATCAAATCTATCGAAAATTGATTTATAAAATATCTCTTAATATAATTTTGTCAAGCTATAGAATATCAGCATAGTATTCTGTTATATATATATATGTATCAAGATAGATTAACTAGATTTTTTACAATCTGTTATCAGATTGTGTTAATAGGATTTATTGAAAGAACTATTAAAGCAGTTAATATTACAATTTTGATCAAATTTACTGGTAAACTTCTAGCATGTTATTAATACTTTATTTATTAGATGTTTAATTGCACATGCGATTAAACATCATATATTCTCTCAGCTTATATTAGTCTTAAATTACATTTGCATTTTTATAAGTAAGCTAAAGTACAGATATATGAAAAATTAGTTTAACAGAAAAATTTTTAGTTATTTTAATAAAATTAATTTTGAAAAGCATTTTATGAAAAGTTATAAATAAAATACAATATATAAAATATATAAATAAAATAATTTATAGTATAAAAATATTTATGAATTAATTTATATATTTTTAAGGCTGCCAAAAGATGAAAAGACTAAAGCAATTTGGTTTGCATTTATTGGTCGTGAATTAAGTCCAAACAGTGGAATTTGTAGCAAACATTTTAAACAATCTGATTTTATTTATAAAATATATGGAAATGGTGTGAGACGATTCCTTAAACAAGGAGCATGTCCATCTATATTACATGTCTCAAATATTAGGTAATTTCATAATATAATATACATAACATTTGAAAAAGTAAAATATTATATGTATTGATATTTATATAATTTAGGAAAAACGTTGAACTTTCTGGAAATATTAATAATGGTATTTCATCGAGAACTGAAAGAGATACTGATCCTGAAAAAAATATAATAATAAAAGAGGAACAACAAGAATGCATAATTATAGATGAAACTATAATAAATACAGAGAATTCAATGGATATTCAATTCAGCAGGTTGGTTCACATAATAATCATTTAAATTTTATAAAAGACTTCCCCGTTTTATTTTTAGCGAAACTAATGATCCTTTAATCATTATGGAACATAATACTAACTTGGAAACAAGTACAATATTAGAAAATGAGAGACAAGAATTCATAAATATAGATGAAACAATAAATACAAATTCAACAGATATACAATTGAAAAGGTTAATTTATACACAATAATAGTAACTTAATCTCATACAAATTTTTTATAATAATTCATTAGTATATAAAATATATATGGGATGATTTAAAAAAACCTTCTCATTTTATTTTTAGAGAAATTGATCCCTTAGCTATTACAAAACATGATACTGACTTGAAAACAAACATAATATTAGGAAATAGAATACAAGAATCAATAAATGTTGATGAATCAATCAGTACAAATTCCATTAGTACAGATCACTTGAAAAGGTTGGTCGTCCCTCTTTCATACATATATGATATCTAATAATTTTATCTCTATACAAATTTTTATGTATATTTTAAATAACTCTCTACAAATGTAGAATAGTTTAATAAAATTTTTGTTTTATTTTTAGAAAATTAAGTAATTCCTTAGTGACTAGAAAACGCTTCTACAATGCAAGATACATTGGAGATTTATGTCGAGAGGATTTCACTTCGAATGAAGCTTGGTGTTTATTTAAAAACTATTTAACAAATACAAAAACAAAAATAAGGTCTTTGAATCATAAAATTATACATTTAAATAAAAAAATTGATGGTTGCAAAAGATAAATCATTTTTTATAGATAGAAAGAATGTATACGAAATTTACCCCCATACCAAATTAGACTTGCTATATATTGATTGATATATTTTCTCACATTTTTCTGTCCGAGAAAGAATGAGATATATGTATGGACATATGATAATTTTATATATTTTTATGTAATTATATATTATAAATGTATAATAAATATATTAAAAACATATAATTTTAAACATATATTAATAAATATATATTATTAAACATATATTAATAAATATATATTGAAACATTTTTTTTCTGGGAGTGCAATTTAATTAAACTGATGATCAGTAAAATTACAATATTATATTGCAATAATAATAGTGATAATCACTAAGAATCTGCACATGAAATATTAGAATAATAACTTTTTCTGATTGTTTATGATAAGAAAATTCATAATTATACTATACTCTGCACCAAACATGATATATAAAATTTTCTATCAATTTTTTAAAACTATGTGTATTTAACAAAATTTTGATGTTCATAATTTAAAAAATGATTTTTTTGTAAAAAAATGTATAATATTTTGTGTGTGTGTGTGTGTGTGTGTGTGTGTGTGTGTGTGTGTGTGTGTGTGTGTGTGTGTGTGTGG
>Ga0157363_1002463_pt1 | contig 16322 bp, 12 predicted proteins | sample AttsexASBM1_FD_111477 | JGI IMG/M metagenome (GOLD analysis project Ga0157363, IMG submission 111477) | Fungus gardens microbial communities from leaf cutter ant in Ribeirão Preto, State of São Paulo, Brazil - Atta sexdens ASBM1 | ecosystem: Host-associated > Fungi > Mycelium > Unclassified ... | reverse complement strand
TCCCGGAATGGTGTTCACGATCGAGCCCATGCTTAATATCGGTCGGCCGGACGTGAAAATTCTTGATGATGGCTGGACAGCAGTGACGCGTGACCGCACGCTCTCCGCACAGTTCGAGCATATGCTCGGCGTCACTGAAGACGGCTGTGAAATCTTTACCCTTTCCCCCAAAGGTTTCACCAAACCACCCTACGGAGCAGGTGCATGAAAACCGTTTTTTCTGTGATTTTGGCGGGCTTGATGTGCAGCTCCGCTCTGGCTGCTCCGGTTTCTACTCCGCTGAGTTCGGCACATGATCCGCTGGCGTTTGGCCCCGATGCCGTAACGCCGGGCGTTCTCGCCACAGGCCGACATGGAATGGTTGTTTCTGCCCAACATCTCGCATCCGATGTTGGGGCGAAGATCCTTGCGCAGGGCGGAAATGCTGTCGATGCGGCTGTGGGCGTGGGATATGCGCTTGCGGTGGTTTATCCGGCCGCAGGCAATATCGGTGGTGGCGGGTTTATGACCCTGCGCCTCGCAGATGGTAAAACGATCTTTATCGATTTTCGCGAACACGCTCCCGGCGCAGCCACCGCCACCATGTATCAGGACGCCGCTGGTAACGTTATTCCTAAGCTGTCTACGGAAGGCTGGAAAGCTGTTGCGGTTCCCGGAACGGTTGCGGGTCTGGATGCGATTCTGACGAAGTGGGGTCGTCTGCCGCGCGCGAAAGTCATGGCTCCGGCGATTGCTCTTGCTCGTGACGGATTTGTGCTGAATGGCGGAGACGCGCAGCTTCTGCACACCTCAACGCCCTATTTCCAGAAGGATGTCTATGCGCGTCCGGTCTTCCTGCGCGCAGACGGCACACCGCTTCAGGCAGGTGATCGACTGGTTCAGAAAGAACTGGCCAACTCCCTTGAGCTGATCGCGAAGGAAGGCCCGAAGGCATTCTACACGGGACAGATTGCAGCCGAGATCGCCCGTGCGAGTAAGGAAGGCGGTGGTATTGTACAGGCGTCCGATCTGGCCAGCTATCATATCCGCTTCCTTGATCCGATTCGCTGCACCTATCGTGGTTATGAAATCGACACAGCCCCCCCGCCGAGCGGCGGCGGTGTAGCGCTATGCGAAATCCTGAACATTCTCTCAGGATATGACATGCATGCGTTGGGCCTGCACACGGCGTCGTCTGTGCAGCGCGAAATCGAAGCGATGCGCCATGCATATTCGGATCGACGTGACCTCGGTGATCCCGCGTTCGTAAGCAATCCAATCGAACACCTGACGGATCCCGGTTACGCGGTACAGGTCCGTGCTGGCATTCCGCTGGACAAAGCACTCTCGTCGTCTCGCCTCCGTGCTGGAGAAGCGATGCCAGTTGCAGAAGCCGCGGCTGCGCCCGATACACAGGAAAAGCACGAGACAACGCAGTTCTCCGTTCTGGACAAGAGCGGAATGGCAGTCTCCGCCACTTACACACTTAATGGTTGGTTTGGTGCGGGTGTCATGGGTGGCCATACGGGCATCTGGATGAACGATGAAATGGACGATTTCTCGGCCAAACCGGGTTCTCCGAACATGTTTGGTATTGTCGGTTCAGCGGCAAATGCGATTGCACCGGGCAAGACACCCCTGTCGTCCATGTCTCCATCCATCGTCTCGAAGGATGGGCAGGTTGTTATGGTGATTGGCAGCCCAGGTGGCTCCCGCATCCCCACGATTACACTTTCCGCGATTCTCGGCGTGCTGGATTATGGGCTGGATATCCGGCAGGCGGTCGATCTGCCGCGAATCCATCAGCAGTGGGAACCTACAGCTGTCGAAATCGAGCCTGGTGCGCTCACTCCTGATGTTCAGGCGAAGCTGGAATCCGAGGGGTATACCTTCTCCCTGCATCGTCCCTGGGGCCTCGCAGAAGGCATTCTTGCCAATCAGGCAAGCCTTTCGGCTCATCGTACCGGCCTGCTGTATGGCGCGTCTGATCCACGACATGCGGGTGGTGAAGCAGCAGGCGAATGATAGGGGGTTGCCAGATACCCCCGTCTGCATGCTAGGAGGGCGCCGGGAGGTCGGCTTTGGACGGATACCTTGCCAACCCGGTCAGGTCCGGAAGGAAGCAGCCGCAGTGAGTTTTATCCGGGTCGAATGTCCGGCCTCCCACCTCACACAGCCGAGCGGGCGCACAGGGATCGCACTATGCGGTCAGCGCCCCGGCCTTGACCGACAGGGCGAGGTCTTTTTTCTCTGCTCTGACGGTTTTCCGATTTCATGAACGACGCAAATGATGATCTGCCCATCCCGCCCGAAAGCGGCGGTGGCTTCTTTTCCGATGCTCCGGCGCCTGTTCCGGTCGTGGCTGAGGCCGTTCCATATCGCGTTCTTGCTCGTAAATACCGGCCTCAGACCTTTGATGACCTGATTGGTCAGGATGCGCTCGTGCGTATCCTGCGCCGTGCATTCGAGCTCAATCGCGTTGCTCACGCCTTCATGCTGACGGGCGTACGTGGTGTCGGCAAGACGACTACAGCCCGAATTATCGCGCGCGCACTCAACTGTATCGGGCCAGACGGAAACGGTGGCCCGACCGCTGACCCATGCGGTGTTTGCGCAAACTGCACGGCTATCCTCGCAGACCGCCATCCCGATGTTCTTGAAATGGATGCTGCCTCCCGTACAGGCGTCGACGACGTGCGTGAGATTATTGAGGCCACCCGTTTCCGGCCAATGCAGGCCCGCATGAAAGTCTTCGTCATAGACGAAGTGCACATGCTGTCGCGCAATGCCTTCAATGCTTTGCTCAAGACGCTTGAGGAGCCGCCAAGCCAGGTCACGTTCATTTTTGCCACGACCGAATTGCGCAAGGTACCTGTGACTGTCCTGTCGCGTTGCCAACGGTTTGACCTGCGTCGTGTGCCCCAGAACATGCTGGCGGAGCATTTCGGTTGTATCGCTATTAAGGAAGGCACAACGCTTTCCGAGGATGCTCTCGCATTGATTGCTCGCGCGGCCGATGGTTCGGTGCGTGATGGTCTGTCGCTGCTCGATCAGGCGATCGCTCAGGGTGCAAGCGGCGCTGATGCGGTTGCGGACATGCTTGGCCTTGCTGATCGCGGTTTGATCTTTGACCTTGTGGAAGCCGTAATGGGAGGACGTGCAGCAGAAGCTCTGCACATCACCGATCAGGCTTATGCGCGAGGGGCCGATCTAGGTGTGGTTTTGCAGGATCTACTCGATCTTTTGCATCTGATATCACGCCTGAAAGCGATACCTGCATTGCGTGAGGGGCGCGAACTGCCTGAGGCGGAGCGTGTCCGTGGAAGCGCGCTGGCGGATCGGCTTTCCAATACTGTCCTCGGACGTGCATGGCAGATTCTGCTCAAGGGCGTGGGTGAGGTCGAGAGCGCTCCTGATCGTCGGCAGGCGGCCGAGATGGTTCTCATCCGGCTATGCCATGCCAACCTTCTTCCAACGCCCGATCGGTTGATCCGTCAATTGACTGAGGGGGGGGCAGACCTGTCCGCTCCGGCTGTCTCTGCGCCATCTGGCGGTGACGCAGCGCCTTCCAGCCAGCGAGATAGTACAGTTCATGCTGTGCAGTCCTCGTCTTTTACGAGTGGGTCATCTGGAGATGGCGGCCCGAGGGCGCATGTCCGGCTCGTGGCAAATGGTGGCGCGCTTATAGAGCCCGGCATTGATCTTGCGATGCCTGTCGTCTTGCCGGAACCAGAGCCTGAGGTATTGCCGTCACCCCGGACATGGCGGGAAATGGTGGCAATGGTTGCGCGCGAGCGCGAAGCGTTATTACATGGTGTTCTGCGGCATTCGGCCCATCTGGTGCGCTTTGCACCGCCAGAGGTGGAATTGCGGATCGTCGATGTTGCTGCCCGGGCAGATCGCCGGCTGCAGCAATTGCTTGACCGTGTCTATCCGGGAGAGTGGCAGGTTATTGCTTCCACTCTTGAAGGCGAGCCTACATTAGACGAGCAGGGCGCCGAGGTCGTAGCGATCAATCAGGCCAGCGCAGAGGTCCATCCGCTTGTCGTAGCGATTTTGAACGCTTTTCCGGGCGCGCGGATCGGTGAAGTTCAGGACCACTCTCTTGACGATTATGGTTTGCCCCCCGAAATCACGACGCAGCTCGGGGAGGATAGCCCTCCCGATCTTGAATTTGCGCCGTATGACGCGGATGCGATTGACGAAGACGATCTGAACTAAAGACGCAGGAGTGGTTATGAAGAACCTTGCAGGATTGATGAAGCAGGCCAGCCAAATGCAGGCGAAGATGGAAGAGGCTCAGAACAGCCTTGCAGGTCTTGTCGTTAGTGGTACGGCTGGTGCTGGTCTTGTGACCCTGACCCTTACGGGCAAAGGCGAAATGAAAGGCCTCAAGATCGATCCAAAACTGGCTGACCCTTCAGAAATGGAGATGCTGCAGGATCTGATCGTCGCAGCCTATACGGATGCCAAGAACAAGGCAGAAGCTGCCAGTTCGGAAGAGATGCGCAAGGTGACGGGTGGCTTGGATCTACCGCCTGGCCTGAAGCTGCCATTCTGATCTCAGGCGGAGCGAGGCTGGGCGTATGATGGCCGGGAACGACATAGAGCAGCTGATTTCCATGCTTTCCCGGCTTCCGGGGCTCGGTCCACGGTCGGCCCGACGTGCGGCTCTCAGCCTTCTGCGCCAGCCAGAAGCCCGTATGCTGCCTCTGGCGAGAGTCATGGAGAGTGCGGCACGTACGGTCAGGACGTGTTCGCGCTGCGGTAATCTCGATAACCATGATCCGTGTTCCATCTGTACGGATAGCCACCGTGATCAGGGGTTGATCTGTGTGGTCGAGACGGTGGGGGATCTCTGGGCGCTTGAGCGTTCGGGGATTCATCGTGGTGTCTATCAGGTTCTGGGTGGAACACTCTCTGCGCTCGCAGGCCTCGGTCCGGATGACCTCAATGTCGCGTCGCTACTGGATCGGGTGGGCGAGGGGAATGTCCGGGAAGTTATTCTTGCTCTTGGCGCAACGGTTGAGGGGGCCACGACAGCACACTGGTTGCAGGAGCGCCTTGCGCCGAGCGGTGTTGTTGTGACTCGTGTCGGTCACGGGGTTCCGATGGGCGGTGCGCTGGATGTTCTGGACGATGGCACTTTGGCCGCAGCTCTTACAGCAAGGCGATCGATGTGATTTCTGATCGCGTTCCAAGGGTTGCTCTGGTTACCGGAGGTGCGAAGCGTGTTGGTCGGGCGCTAGTGAAAATGCTTGCTGAGCAGGGATTTTCGGTTGCGATCCATTTCCGCAATAGCAGGGTGGAAGCTGAAGCGCTTCTTACAGAAATTGGCGGAAAGGGCTGCGTTCTTGACGCGGACCTCGCGCGAGAAGAAGAAGTTGCATCGCTGGTTTCGCGTGCTGAGACTGCTCTGGGGCCCTTAGGTATCCTGATCAACAATGCGTCCACGTTCGAACGTGACGAGATGTCCGATGCGACGCGTGAGAGTTGGGATCAGCATCTGGAATCCAATCTCCGTGCACCCTTCGTGCTGTCGCAGGAAATGGCGCGGCGTTTGCCGGAAGGCGCCGAAGGGCTGATTCTCAATCTTCTTGATCAGCGTGTCTGGAATCTGACGCCACATTTTGTGAGCTATACAGTGTCAAAGAGTGGCCTGTGGGCGCTCACACAGAGCATGTCTCTCGCTTTTGCCCCCCGGATTCGCGTGAATGCCATCGGCCCGGGGCCTGTTCTGCCTGCTGCCAGACAGACGCAGGAACAGTTCGATGAGATGTGTCTGAAAACGCCTTTGAAACGTTCCGCTCCGCCAGAGGAAATCGCTCAGGGTGCGCTCGCGCTATTCTCTCTACCGTCCGTAACAGGGCAGATGTTGGCCATGGACGCCGGGCAGCACCTCAACTGGGGTGCTCCACCCTCAATCTGAATTGATGTGGCTTTTCAGGGCTGCTGGCGTGTAATTTTCAACGACCAGTGCAATCGGAGCATGATCCGAAGCTCTCAGAAGTAGAGCGCGGTTTTCCAGAACTATTTTGGACGAGGGTTCTGGAACGATGGATTCCAGAAGCTTTCGATGGAAATGCGTCTCATGGACTGCGCGTCCGAACGGGGTGTCGGTTTCCGTAAGAAGACGGTTCATCTCGCCCGTCAGGCGTGAAGGAACATACCAGTTCCATGCATCTGACAGCACAGTTCCGCCGCACATCAAGCGAACGTGTCGCGTGACGATATCATGCACGGAAGTAACGCCGAGACTTGATACAATATCTGGAGAAGGAAAATCTGTAACCGGAAGCCGGATGACCCGGATCGGAACGGGACATGCTGCCTGCAGGACTGCTGTCGCGCTCGGGCGACTGTTGAGGCGCGCCCGCAATGCACATACGTCTGCACTGTGGCGGGGTGAGGGGTCTCCTCCCGGCACAGTACAGCCGCTGAGGGCCGTCAGAAAGACGGCCGTGCGGACAACGTCAGTTGTCGTCGCGATCGTCTTTGTCGGTCGTGACTTCGATGTCATTGCTGAGATCGTCATCATCATCAAGATCGTCGGCAGCTTCGATTACGTCGTCATCGTCGTCACCATCTGTGTCGAGATCGACGTCGTCTTCGTGCTCATTCTCGGACTTTTTCAGGTCCTTGATTTCAGGTAGCGGTTCTTCGCTACGCTTGAGACGATTGATGTCCGACGGCTGGGTGGTGCCGCATTTCGGGCACACCGCTGGAGCGCGGTTCAGATCATAAAAGCGCGCGTTGCACTCAACGCATGTGCGTTTAAGACCGAGATCGGGTTTTGCCATGTTGCGGGAGCCTGCCAATGCCACGAAAGAGGAAGCGGGCCATGCCATCTTGTTTCCGCTGTGTCAAACCTGAAAACGTTCTTTATCAGAATGGCTCGCCTCTTTTACAGACGATTGACAGCGGCTGACTGCCTCCGCAATGAACGTATTTATGCAATCCACACGCCCCCTGACCGTCTCCGCGTCCCTACAGGGACTTTCCGGCCATACACGCGTTCCCGGTGACAAGTCGATCAGTCATCGTTCGCTGATGTTGGCAGCTCTCGCCGAAGGTACGACGCAGGTCCGTGGCCTTCTGGAAGGCGAAGACGTGCTGCGTACGGCAGATGCCATGCGCGCGCTGGGTGCCAGAATCACGAGTGATGAAAAAGGTTGGACGATCGAAGGTAAGGGCGTGGGCCAGCTCAGCGAGCCGGCAGATGTTCTGGATATGGGCAATTCGGGTACGGCAGCACGCCTGCTTTCCGGTATTTTGGCCTCTCATCCATTTACGAGCATCATGACCGGAGATGCTTCTTTGCGTTCGCGCCCGATGCGTCGGGTCACCGATCCCTTGTCTGGAACGGGTGCCCAGTTTTTGACGCGCGATGGTGGCCGTCTGCCGATGGCGATCAAGGGCACAGGTACTGCAACGCTACTGTCCTACCGTCTCCCGGTTGCTTCTGCGCAGGTGAAGTCCGCGATCTTGCTCGCGGGCCTGAACGCACAGGGACGCACGGTTGTCGAGGAACCTGTGGCGACGCGTGACCATACGGAAAATATGCTGCGTCATTTTGGCGTGACGGTTGATGTCTCGCCCCTTGAGGGTGGTGGACGCCGAATCGAGCTGACGGGACCGACGCGTTTGTCGGCACGTGATGTCATCGTGCCAGGCGATCCATCTTCCGCCGCTTTCCCACTGGTGGCAGCACTGCTCATACCAGGTTCGGATATCGTCATCGAAGGCGTAGGTCTTAATCCGCTCCGTACCGGTCTTTTCACTACGCTGCTGGAAATGGGTGCCGATCTTACGATCGAGAACGAGCGGATCGAAGGTGGCGAGAAGGTTGGGGACCTGCATGCGCGCGGCAGTCATCTGAAGGGCGTGGACGTGCCTGCTGATCGGGCTCCCTCAATGATTGACGAATACCCCGTACTGGCAGTTGCCTGCGCCTATGCCGAAGGCCCCTCCCGCCTGCGCGGGCTGGAAGAACTGCGCGTGAAAGAAAGTGACCGTCTGGCCGCTACAGTCGCGCTGCTTGAGGCGAATGGTGCGCGTGTTGATGTTGAAGGTGATGACGTCATCGTTGCTGGGCGGAGCGGAACTCTTGGTGGTGGCATTGTGCGTACGCACATGGATCATCGTCTGGCCATGAGTGCTGTTGTGCTAGGTTTGGCTGCAGACCGTGCCGTGCAGATTGACGATACTGCGTTTATTGAAACCAGCTTCCCCGGCTTCGTCGATCTGATGAATGCTCTGGGTGCCGGGATCGAGGCGTGAATTCCATGCGCCGACTGGTGATCGCGGTCGATGGACCTGCTGCGGCAGGAAAGGGGACCCTGGCTAAGGCTCTGGCAGCACGGCTGGCTCTTCCCTATCTGGACACTGGCCTGCTGTATCGTGCTGTGGCCCGACGTATGATCAACGCTGGCCTCGACCCTGCGGGAGACGCCTCCAAAGAGGCAACTGCCCTTTTGCAGGAAGATCTTGCACGCACGGACCTTCGTGTACCCGAAGTTGATCGGGGTGCTTCTCTGGTTGCAGCTCAGCCTGCAGTTCGCCACGCATTGTTGGAACGCCAGAGGGTGTTCGCAGCGCAGACAGGTGCTGTGGTTGATGGAAGAGACATCGGCACGGTGGTTTTTCCGGATGCCGATGTGAAATTTTTCATCACGGCTTCTCCGCAGGCGCGTGCGCTCAGGCGGCACCGGCAGGCGCAGGGTGAGAAGGTACTGGATGGCGAAGCTCTTGCTGTGGCGGTAGCAGAAATTACGGAACGCGACGCGCGCGACTCTTCGCGTGAAACGGCGCCTCTGCTGGAAGCCCCTGACGCTATCCGGATCGAAACAGACACGCTAAGCGCCGCCGAAGTGCTGGAAAAGGCATGCAAGATCATAAGCGAGCGGTGTTCAGTGGCATAATCGCCGGGGAAACCTTGGGGATAAGTCGCGTTTTGTGTTGACAGCGGCCCCCTCTAGGGTGTTGGTGCCATACATCGTCAGGTGCCCTGTAGTAACCGGCGTGGTCCTGCATGCGGAGTGTGTGCGGATCGTTCTCTCAACAGACCCGATCTGACCGTATCGGCAGCGGGGAGTCGTCACGCTTTTCAGCATGGCGCAGGCATGGACGTCCGGAGATATTCCGGAAGTCCGGGAATGCTAGATTTCACATGGCTTCAGCCAATCAGACTGCCTCTGCCGAACACGGCATGGAGGACTTTGCTTCCCTTCTCGACGAGACCCTCGGCCGTGACACCGGCTTCGAAGGTTCCGTTGTCACCGGCCGCGTCATTCGTCTGACCGACGAATTCGCGATCGTTGACGTTGGTCTCAAGAGCGAAGGCCGCGTGGCTCTCAAGGAATTCGGACCGCCGGGCGCTGCTCCTGACGTGAAGCCGGGTGACGTGATCGAGCTGTATGTCGAGCGTTACGAAGACCGTGACGGTTCCATCGTTCTGTCGCGCGAGAAGGCTCGCCGCGAAGAGGCATGGACCGCTCTGGAGCGTGCATTCGCAAACAACCAGCGCGTCAACGGCACGATCTATGGTCGCGTCAAGGGTGGCTTCACGGTTGATCTGGGCGGCGCAATGGCGTTCCTTCCGGGCAGCCAGGTCGATATTCGTCCGGTTCGCGATGTCGGCCCGCTGATGGGTCAGCCGCAGCCATTCCAGATCCTGAAGATGGACCGCGCTCGCGGCAACATCGTCGTTTCACGCCGTGCAGTGCTTGAAGAGACGCGTGCAGAGCAGCGTTCGGAACTGATCCAGGGCCTGAAGGAAGGCATGATCCTCGACGGCGTCGTCAAGAACATCACCGATTACGGTGCGTTCGTTGATCTCGGTGGCGTTGATGGCCTCCTGCATGTCACCGACATTGCCTGGAAGCGTATCAATCATCCGTCCGAAGCTCTGCAGATCGGCCAGCCGGTTCGCGTTCAGGTCATTCGCTTCAATTCCGACACGCAGCGTATCTCGCTGGGTATGAAGCAGCTTGAGGCTGATCCTTGGGAGAACGTCGCGATCAAGTATCCGGCGAACGCACGCTTCACGGGTCGCGTCACGAACATCACCGATTACGGTGCATTCGTTGAGCTCGAGCCGGGCGTTGAAGGTCTGGTACACGTTTCCGAAATGTCCTGGACAAAGAAGAACGTACACCCGGGCAAGATCGTTGCTACTTCCCAGGAAGGCGACGTCATGGTGCTGGATGTGGACAGCGGCAAGCGTCGTATTTCGCTTGGTCTCAAGCAGGTTCAGCGCAATCCTTGGGAGCAGTTCGAAGAAGAGCACAAGGCTGGCACGATCATCGAAGGCGAAATCCGCAACATTACGGAATTCGGCCTGTTCATCGGTCTCTCCGCAGACATCGACGGCATGGTTCACATGTCCGACCTGTCTTGGGACGAAGCCGGCGAAGCAGCCATGGCGAACTACGAGAAGGGTCAGGTCGTCAAGGCCAAGGTTCTGGACGTTGACGCAGAGAAAGAGCGCATCTCTCTCGGTATCAAGCAGCTTCAGGAAGATCCGGCCGCTGACACGCTGTCCCGCGTTCAGAAGGGTGCAGTTGTCACCTGCGTTGTTACGGCAGTGCAGACCAACGGTATCGAAGTTAAGGTTGACGACGTTCTGACCGGCTTCATCCGTCGCGCCGAACTGGCTCGCGACAAGGCTGAGCAGCGCCCTGAGCGCTTCGCAGTCGGCGAGAAGGTTGATGCGAAGATCGTGTCTGTTGACCGCGCTTCCCGCAAGCTGGCCCTCACCATTCGCGGACGCGAAATGGAAGAGGATAAGCAGGCGATCAACGAATACGGTTCGTCTGACTCGGGTGCGTCCCTGGGTGATATCCTTGGTGCAGCGATCCGTCGTCGCAACACGGACGTCTAAGACACGTTGGAAAAGAAAGTGTCCTGTCTATCAGGGCGCTTTCTACTCTACGCAAAAAGGGTCGCCATTGGCGGCCCTTTTTGTTTATGTATGACTATTACCGTGGATTGCAGATAGGGTTTTGCAAAAACCAATATTCAGTTAATGGTAGCAAGACATCGGTACTCCTTAGTTTGGGAGACTCCGTTGAAAAGATATAGACGTTCTCGCATTTCAGAGCAGGAGTAGGCGCTAGCGCCTAGGAGATTGATGGCGGTAATCTATAATACTAACTACACGCACAATCCCAACTCTTACTTGACCTTAGCGGTTGAACGCGCTGCTCGCGCTCTTCTCGGTCATGATCAGGTTGTCGTCGCAGACAATATGAGCCTTGCTGGCATCGCAGCGTCCGGCGAGCATGACACCCTCATATGCCTCGATGCCCAGCGCATAAACCTCGCTTTAATCCGTCGTGTACGACCTGCATTCAAAACGATGATACTCTGGACATTTGAAGATCCGTTTATGCGGGACTTCAATGTAGAGAATGCTGCGCTTTTTGACTTTGTCTTTACGAATGATCCGTCCTGTGCGGATTCATATCACGGTAAGGGATATTATCTTCCCCTAGCCGCAAGTCGCTCGATACATGAGCGTAAAGTGCTGCCCGCCACCGAGCTTGAATATGATATCTTCTTTGCTGGTACGATGTGGCCTAATCGCGTTCAGACGCTGCGCCGTGTTATCGCGGCCTTTCCCGATGCAAAGCTCAAGTTGATCTGCCCGGGGAACGAGTATCTGCCGCCATTACCTGCTGATCTGGCTGGACTGGCTATTCAGCGGCCTGTTAGTCACGAAGCGTTTATTGACTTCGCCAATGTCAGTGCCGTGACCCTGACGATGTTTCGCGATTACGCAAGCCACGGCGATGTCAGTCAGGCAACTGCGCCTGGTCCGCGCTTCTTTGAACTCGCTCTCGCAGGTACGGCTCAGGTTGTTGAAGCACCTGAGACAATGGGCAGTGAGCATTTCGACACGGTTGAAGGCATCAGCCTTGCGCGTGACTCCGATGCTGTTGTGGATGCCGTGGCGCGTATTCTGGCGAATAAAAACGGGCGCCGTAAGGCTGCGGTTGCTGCCCAGAAATCAGCACTTGCTCATCATCTCTACGAGAATCGTCTCGAAAAGATGCGCGAAATCACGGGAGCGAATTTCGGCCGTCGTTCGAAGAGCGAAATTCCAGTGTTGGCGCGCCGCCGCCGTCTGCGTGTTCTGATGTGCACGCACTCCACAATTCATGAGCAGGCGTGGGGTGGTGTTGAGGTCTATCAGCAGGCCCTCTGTGCTTTGCTTGGACGCGATGTTGAGTTTTTCTACTGGCTGCGTCGGGGCACTTTCTGCCGCCTGCTTACAGCCAGTGGTCAGGAACTGGAGCGTTTTGACGTTCCAGAGGTGGGCTGGCAGGACGCCATGTGCGACGGGCCGGAGGAAATGGCGTTTTCCAGTGCTATTGGCCAGTACAACATGGACCTCGTACATTTCCAGCATCTTGGACATCACGCCCTTTCGCTGCCGATCATCGCCAAGGCAACTGGCGCGGGTGTGATTTTCTCTGCTCATGATTTTTGGCTTGTATCTGCGCGCTACAACCTTCTCAATCATGAACTCCGCTATGTGGAAGATGAGGTGCGTTCTGTTCTCGCAGCCGACATCACGCTTAAGGCGTCGGAGAATGTAGACCATGGTGGCGAGCAGACCAGACGCGCTTTCATTGCCAAAATGCTTCGTTCGGTTGATGCTATCATGTTCGGTACGCAGCATTCGCGTGATCTGACGCACGAGATCTATCCGATCCTGGACGAGAAGATCAGTCTTATCACGGGGATTCCCAGCCCCGATAATACAGTTCCGGTGCGCCCTAAAAGCTATGAGCCGCTTGGCGAGCGCCCGTTGGGTGTCGCGATCGTTGGAAATTTCCTACGGACGAAGGGAGCCGATACGATCCTTAATCTGATCGATATCGCGCATCCTGATCATTTCGTATTCCACATTTTTGGTTACGTGCATCCAGAATACGAAGCTGTTCTCAATGCTAATGCACGGCCGAATGTCAAAATTTATGGCCGCTATGACATGGGCGATATTGAGGCCCTGAAGATTGCCGACGTGGCGCTAAACCTCTCCATTTGGCCTGAAACCTACTGCATTTCGCTTTCAGAAGCCTGGCAGAACGGCCTGATCCCAATCGTTACAGATGTTGGTGCTCTCGGCGACCGTGTGGAAGACGGCGTCAACGGTTTCAAGGTTCCCATTAGCCGCCCGAGTGCCGTACTGGAACGTCTTGAATTGCTGCGTGCTTCCGAGCCAGTCCGCAGAAAAATTATGGAAAATATTTCTCCTGCATTGTGGACGCATGCCCGCGAATATGGCGATGATCTTCTCGCCCTTTATCGCAAGGTTGCGCCACGCCGGGAAATGGGTATCGCAGAGTTGCAGCTCGATGCTGGTCAAGTCCACCTGCTGCCGCATGCGTCCTGGCGTCATCAGGCTCCTCCACGCCATATTTTTGATCCCCCGACTGCACGCGATCTTTCTGTCGAAATGCCGGTGCCAGTATCGGACTGGTTCTCCATTCAGGGTGCTGAATGCTACATTGATGATGTCTGTCATCATGTATTTGCCCAGAATGATGACGAAGATTTCAAGGAATTTGCAGAATTTCATATTCGTGGCTGGTTGCTTATTCCCGGGATCAGTTCCGCGGGGAAACTTTATACCGTCCTGCTTGGGGAAGATGCCGACAGCCCAATGATTTTCATTGAAAATCAACGCGAAATCCGTGCGGACATTGCGGCATTATTCGTGAATGCGCCACGTCGTTCAGGATTCTCTGCCAAGGCAGCGCTGCGTGGAAAATGGTGTGAGGGGCGTTTCCGGATCGGGCTTGTCAATGTCATTAACGGACAGGGAGCTTTCCAGTTAACATCTCTTCAGATTGAGGTGGATGGTGGAAAAATTACGAAAATCCATCGTTCGCGTCCGTCGAACGGTGAAATTCTTGCGGATTTCAACCGGGTCTCGCATAGCGACGGTATGCTTCGCGGGATCAAGCTTTCAGCCTTTCACAAACCGGGTTTGAGAGTGCACGAAGCGGGTGAGCTCGAGCACTTTATCGATGAATTCACCGGCGTCATTGGCGACCCGGTCACGGAAATTGATCCCGCTGGCGCCTTGGTCGTCCGTGGGTGGGCTTTCTTGCATTCCCTCTCCCGCGCTGGTCAGATTTATGTCGGTCTGGTTCAGGAGGAGCGAGATGAGGTGTTTCTCGTCGGTACGGAGCGTGTCATTCGTGGCGATGTGGGTGTTGTGCATCGCGATGCACCTCTTTGTGCGGGCTTCATTGGCCGTTTCATGCCGCTTCAGGGTTATGCTCGCCCCCTTGATGGCGCTTATCGCATCACTCTCATCAACGTCTCGGGAGAGGTCTTTGGGAGTTGCATGACGGACCTTGTCGCTGTGTTCGATAATGGCATGATCATCTCAACGGCACGTGCGGATGTTTCTGAGGCACAGGCCTTGCGTGCGAAGGCGCTTATTGCGGCAAAAGCTGAAATCTGAGGGTGGTCGTGGTGCCTGTCTCTGAGGACGTTCCAGACAGGCCCTCGCGGGAGCCTCGGTGGCGGCGGTTTGATGCACGATGGTATCTGCTCCGCTATCCTGAAGCACGTGAGCAGATGCGAAGCGGGGGCTATGAAGACCCCTATGTCTTTTATCAGGAGGTTGGTCAGACTTATGGCCATTCTCCCAATCGCTATTTTGATGAGGTCTGGTACCGGGACGTATATGCCGATGTCCGGCAGGCGCTTATTCAGGAAAAATGGCGATCTGGTTTTGAGCACTATTGTGCTCAGGGTTATGTCAGCCACTCTGCACACTGGCTGTTCGATGAAGAAGAGTACAGGCGTCGCTATCCGGAGCTGACACAGAGGGTCCTTGCCGAGACCGGACTTTGGAACGGCTACGACCATTACCTTGAGATTGGGGAAGCGAGCTACAGCACGGGGAGCCGCTTTTTCGACGAAGCCCTGTGTCAGGAGCTGTCATTTCGTTTCCCTGAGTATTTTGATAGCAGATCAGGGCTTTTTGCGTCCTGGCTTGCTCTTCCATCCAGCGTGGCGGACTCAGGACGTGTCTCGTGGTATTTTGATCCAGTCTGGTATCTGACGCGGTATCCCGAGGTGGCCGCTGAGATTGCTGCAGGCCGTTTTGCCAGCGCATTGCATCATTATCTCACGAACGAGACACCTCGCCGGTTTGATCCACAGCCATTTTTCTCTGAACAATATTACGCTTCAGCGCATCCCGATGTGGCGCCCGCACTTGCTGATGGGGCATTTCGGAATGGGTATGAACATTTTGTACGATTTGGTGCGCATGAAGGTCGTGCACCTGCCCAAGAAATTGATTTACGCGCCCATTCTCTACGCTCTCTCGTGAGGCAACAGGTTGAGGGTGATCTCTACGACAGTCCTTTCGCCCATCTGGTTGCCGCCCGTAGTAGTGCCGAAGATGCAGGGTTTGCAGAAGAAGACCGTATCTCGGAGATACATACGCGTCTGTTGTTCGAGCGCGAGGCGGAGGCGCAGTTGCCTGCCATCGCACGGCAGCCTCTGGATTTTTCGGTGCATGGCATCCCGGAAATCAGTGTCATCATGGTTGTTTACGGGCATATAGCTCTGACCATGCAGGCACTTGCATCGTTACGGGCGAACTATGCCGGTGCCATTGAACTGATTGTGGTGGATTCCGGCTCACGAGATGAGACGCGTCACCTTCCACGGTTACTTCGTGGCGCCAGAATTCTGCGTTATCGTTACAACATCGGGTATCTTGATGGATGCAACGCGGCGCTCGAAAAAGTAACGGCACCATTTGTTCTGTATCTGAACAATGATGTGCGGCTTTATCCCGGAGCAGTCGCTCATGCTCTTGGGCGGTTTCGTGCGGATGTGGAAATCGGTGCTGTCGGTGCCAAGCTGATCCGTACCAATATGAAGCTGCAGGAAGCCGGTTCGATCATTTGGCGGGATGGAGCCACATATGGCTATCGGCGGGAGGATGATCCTAATCTGACGGAGGCTAACTTTGTCCGGGATGTGGATTATTGCTCGGCGGCTTTTCTGGTGGTGCGCTCCGCCCTTCTGCGGCGTCTGAATGGATATGATACGCGTTACCGGCCTGCTTATTTTGAAGATACGGACCTTTGCGTTCGTTTGATCAAGGCTGGAGCCCGGATTGTCTATGATCCGAATGTGGTTGTTGAGCATCTGGAGTTTGGTAGCTCGGGGCATGCTGGTTCGCATGCGCTGATTCAAGGAAATTTGCGAAAATTTGCACGTGCGCAGCAGGATTTCCTTCGACTTCAGCAGCCGGCCCATATTCGCAATGCTGTTCTGGGGCGGGAGCGGCGTTCAGAGCG
>Ga0157363_1002462_pt1 | contig 16323 bp, 21 predicted proteins | sample AttsexASBM1_FD_111477 | JGI IMG/M metagenome (GOLD analysis project Ga0157363, IMG submission 111477) | Fungus gardens microbial communities from leaf cutter ant in Ribeirão Preto, State of São Paulo, Brazil - Atta sexdens ASBM1 | ecosystem: Host-associated > Fungi > Mycelium > Unclassified ... | reverse complement strand
TCACGTGCCTCTTCATCATCCAAAAGAAAAGAAAAAGAAAAAGAAAACAAAAATTCCTATAAAGTCAGAAAATAAAAGAAAAAGAAAATAAAAATTATTCATGTCCAAAGCGTCCCATAACAAAGAAGAATATAAGGTCAAAAAAGTTAGGAAGTACAGAAAATGAGGCAGAGGAATATAATATCTCATGTATTGGAAGGGCTATGGAGATGAACATGACCAATGGATTGTGGAATCAGGGTTATGTTGTGGCAACCACTTATCACAATGACAAATAATAGCACGAATGAGTAACCCTCAAATTAGATATAATATGGGAGTTTCACAAGAGAACTCGACAAGAAGTCTCTTCTTTATTAGAGTCCTATTTATACAAAGTCCTAATGGTCCATGCTACTAATAATTATGCCTGCCCTTATGTCCATATTGTATCCTCATGTCCACCTCATTTCCTACTCAAGGCCACCATGTTGTCTCCATATGCCCTGATGTCATCTTCTAGACCCTTTTACCATGTTCTAGGCTTATGATGTCACATCATGTGACATGTCATGTGACTGTAGTGTCATGTGCCTCTTCATCATCAAAAAATAAGAATAAAAATAAAATCAATATAAAATCAGAAAAAGAAAAGAAAAGAAAATTTGTTAGTGTTCAAGATGTCCATAACAGGTTACATCATGCAAAAGAGGTGATTGAAGACTATTGGACGAGGTATTTGAGTCAAAACATATAAAGAGGAGGGATAAAATCCCACTTTAGACAGTCAAAACATTTACTTGAATTTTAAAATGCAAATATCTCAGATCACCAACAACAACAACTATGCCACCACTCCTACTTCCCCAAATCCTTATATTTCCAGAAGGTTAAACAACATGAATGAAGCTCAAGTCATGAAGAAAGAACAAGAAGATTGGATGAGAATGTATTACAAAATGTTGAAAGAGATAGAGATGATGATTGATGTACAAAGGATGGTGAAAGATATGAAGAAGATAGCAGAAGAAGCAGACATAACAATGACAGAGATGGAGGAAACTATTTTATGGGCAAGCATCAATAATCAGACAACAAATGCTACAAACATATCAGGAATATCAGAAGACTTGCAATACCTGGTTCAAAGTGATATAGAAGATTGACTGTTTTAAGTCCAAAGGATGTTGGCTGACAAATTGGACAGATACAAAGGAAGGAGCAATACTTATGTGGACAACAACATTTGAGAGATTCAAGAACTGTATATTAACAAGAAACAATGAAAGAATGAAGAAGAGAGAGTTGAAGAAGAAGAAGTCATATTAATCAAGCCATATGAAGTTTCCAAGTCAATATCAACAAAGAGTTCAAGCTTCATAGATGAGGAAATCAACAATCTCCTCAAATATATAAAGTTCATCAAATCTCCTACTCAAACAAGGATCTTCTAACCACTACCATACTACCAGTCACTTCAATCTAGGGGAGAACAAGACCCTGATTTTTGGAAAGAAATAGCAATAGCATTGGTGGACAATAAACATAATATGGAAACCTCAAGAAACAGGTACCCAATAAACATGTTCTAAGAATGATCACTATATGAACCATTTTTCATTGTTATTGACAATTGAGGACAGGTTATTATAGGTCCTAACAAAAAAAATGGAGGCAACATATGTGGTAGGAAAGTTGGAAGTACTGGTTGGATTCATGTAGACATGAATGCTGAAAATAGAATATTGTTATGATTGATACCTTAAGGATGCAATATAGAGATAGGCTTAAGGTATGACAACACAATTGGCTGTGCCAAAGTGGTATCAGTCAGCACCTCATGTAGTAGATGCTCAAACCTTGCTTTTTCCTTACTGTCTCCTCATGTTTTATGACTCATTTACTTTATAGACTTCATTGTCAAGTAGACTTAGTTTTTCCTTATTTTCTTATTATTATTTTTCATTTCTTTTTGATTTATTTTCATTTTTCTATTTTTAGAACTCGGGTTAGGGTTAGAAGTGATCTGTCACACTGTCACATCTGTCACATCTAATGGTGTGATTACAACATTGATCACGAGACTTAAGAGAAGAAAGTAGAAGGTTCTGGAACAAAGTGACATCATACAACATGGACACCACATGTTGGCCTCATGCTTTACATATGGTCATTTAGAGTAGGGTTCACAGTAGCTAGCATGGACCATCTGTAGGAGTATATAAGGTAAACTAATTTGTAAAGAGCTCTCTATTGAGTTCTCTTATATTATCCAATACAATACAGATAGAATAAAGAATAGAGATGTGACTAGAGTAGTACTACTGGAAGTGGAAATTAACAGACACAAGGAAATACTCAAGATAGCTGTAATGGATTTAAACAGCATGGATATGTTTTTAGGATATGACTGGTTGGTTAAACACAATCTAGAAGTAAATTGGAAGGATAGCAAGATACAATTTACAAGGTGTTCAGGATTCTGTAGGATAAAATATCAGGACATTGAATTTAGAACAAGAAGAACACAGATAACAAAAACACCAGACAAGAATAAATCAGATATAGGAAAGGAACCAGACTTGATGAACCTACAAGATTTGCTGGAATATATTTGATCTTTTATGCACTTGTTCAACAGAAAGAAGTTTGAAAAGTTACCAGAAAGAAGGGAATGGGATTACAAAATCAACTTGATAGAAGAAGCACCAAGGGAATTAAATGTGAAGGCCTATGTTATGACAATCAAAGAGAAAGAAGTATTAAACCAATGGTTAGATGAACAGTTGAAAGCCAGACTCATAGTGGAATCAAAATCAACATATACAGCACTATGTTTCTACATTCCAAAGAAGGATGGATCTCTATGTTTAGTACAAGATTACCAGAAACTCAATCAGGTTACAATAAAGGATAAGATACCACTACCCCTAATTGAAGAAGTCATTAACAAATTGAAGAAAGCCAAGTACTTCAATAAATTGGATTTTATCTGGGGATATAACAATGTACAGATAAAAAAAGGGGACAAATGAAAAGTAACCTTTGTAACAAACAAAAGATCATTTAAACCTCAAGTAATGTACTTTGGTCTATGCAATTTACTAGGAATATTCCAACAGATGATGGATAGTATTTTCTGAGAGTTATTACATAAAGGAGTACTGGCCAATTATATAGATGACTTTGTTATACTAGTGAAAACAATGAAGGAACTAGAAGAAAGGATTATATAATTCTTGAAGATAACAGAAAAATGCAATTTGTATTTCAAGAGATCAAAATATAACTTCAATATGGAAGAAATCCCAATATTAGGAGTGGTCATTGGAAAAGGATAAATTCAGATGGAAAACAACAAGGTTAAAGCAGTTAAGGAATAGAGTATACCTACTAAGATCAAGGAGGTGGAAAGTTTCTTAGGATTTACAAATTTTCACAGGAGATTCATCAAGAACTTCAGTCATATGGCAAGATCTCTCAATGAGTTAAAGGGAAAGAAAGAATGGAGTTGGACAGATGAACACCAAAGGGCATTTGAAAAACTTAAAGAGAAAATAACAAGTCAACCAGTACTCTCCCTGCCAAAAAGGAAAGGTAAATTTAAAGTGGAAACAGATGCCTCAGGACACACAATAAGAAGTTCTTTCTCAAGAACAAGAAGGGAAATAGAAATCTATAGCATTTTTATCAAGAACAATGCAACTAGTGGAAAGAAACTACAAAATCTATGACAAAGAATTACTGGCAATAGTAAAAGCATTAACAAAATGGAGACAATATTTGCTAGATGCTATCAAGAAATTCAAAGTCTGGACAGATCATGAAAATATGAAATATTTCAGAGAACCTCATAAACTTAATGGATGACAAGCTAGATGGTATCTGAAACTACAAGATTATGATTTCAAACTATGACATATTCTTGGGAAGATGAATATGAAAGCAGACATCCTATAAATAAAGAATCAAGTGGACACTTGATATGATAACAAGGATATACAAATGCTGAAAGGAGAATTGTGGACAAGAAGACAAATATCAGCAAAAGTGACATTATTGTAAAGAAACAAAGTAGTAGAAGAAACTACTTTGTTGGAAGAAATATGAAGGAATGGCACAAGAGAAAACAAAGTAGTCAAGAAATTAAGGAAAGAAGATGGTCAATCATGGGAAGACAATGGAATTGTCTACATTGATGGAAAAACTTATATTCCCAACAACAGGAAAATTTAGAAAAAGGCATTACAGAAAAACCACAATTCTATAAATATTGGACATCCAGGACAACAACAGATGATGGAGTTAATCAAGAGGAATCACTGGTGGCCAGGCATAAAGGAAGATGTCAAAAGATATGTTCAAGGATGTACTAAATGTCAGCAAAACAAAGTACAGCATCAAAAGAAGACTGGAGAACTTTATCCATTGGAAACACCAGAGAGATCATGGCAAGAAATTAGTATCAATATTATCAGACTGTTACCACAATCAAAAGGAAAAGATGCAATTATGGTGATAGTTGATCGATTTACAAGGATAATACAACTCAAAGTAATAACAGCTGCAATATTATCTTAAGAAATTGTGAAAATTTATCAGGACAAAATTTGGAAATTACATGGGGTACCAAGGAAGATACTAAGTGATAGAGGACCACAATTTGCTTCAAAATTTATGGAAGAATTATCCAAGGTCTTAGAAACAAAATGAGCACTATCAATAGCATATTATCCTTAAACTGATGGACAAATGGAAAGAATGAATCAAGAGATAGAAGAATTCCTACAATATTATGTGAATTATAAACAGAATGACTATACAGAATAGTTATTGGCAGCAGAATTCTAGTATAATGACAAAAAATATGCTACTACAGGGAAGACTCAATTCAAGCTTAACTTTGGAAGACATCCTTGAAAAGGAAACCTCATGGTACAGATGGATTTCCCAACAGTTGAAGAATTCCTTGTGAAATTACAGAAGAGTTGGGAAGAAGCCAAGAAATAAATGGAAATAGCAAAAGAAGCTATGAAGAAAAAGTTCAATAAAAAGAGATAGAATCCTCAAGGACTAAAGGCAGGAGAAATCATATGGTTGGAAGCCAAAAACATTCATTTGAACCAACCCTCAAAAAAGCTTGATCAAAAAAGATACAGACCTTTTAAAAATTTCCAGGACATTGAATAAGAAGTGTTTTAACTTCCAGAAGGATGGATGATCTATGATGTGTTTAATGAAGATCTGTTGATGAAGTGTAGGGAACCACATTTCTCAGAACAACATATGGAACCAGCACTACTACCAACAATTATTAATGAAGAAGAGGAATATGAAGTAGAAGAAGTTTGGAAGCATGGGAAGAAAGGATGGGGAACTCAATTCTTGATAAATTGGAAGGGTTATGGTGATGAACATGATCAGTGGATTGCAGAAATGAGGTTGCCTCATGCAAAAGAGGCAATTGAAAACTATCAAAGGAAGATTTTGAGTCAAAACCTATAAAAGAGAGGGGTAAAATCCCATTTCAACAGTTCAAACAAATCATTACTCTTATAGCATACCAATTTACAACTGCACCCACCTCTCCAAACACATATGTTATGCATAAAATCAACAACATGGATATAGCCAAAGCATTTAACAATGAATATAAAGACTCGACAAAACATTACCATAAGATATTGTAAGGAATAGAGATGATGATTGATATTCAGAAGCAAGTTTGAGATATAGTGAAGATGGCAGAAGAAACAAATACTACTATTATAGAGACTGAAGGAATAATTCTACAAGTTAGTAACAACTATTAATCTCAAAATACAGCAAGTATATTTAGTATATCCAAGGACCTACAAAATACGGTTCAAAGTGATATTGAAAACAGAGCATATCAAATTCAAAGAATACTAGCAGATAAACTGGACAGTTGTAAAGGAAGAGAAAATGTTTATATGAATGAAAATATTAAAGAGATTTAGGAATTATACAAGGAAGAAAAAGATAGAACAAAAAAGTATAAAGGAAAAGAAAAAGAGGTACAAGACAAAGAAGTATTTTTATACAAACCATACAAGAAAGTACTAAGACTGTCAGGCACAGTTCACACTAGAGGTGAAAGTCTGTGAGAAGAACTTAGAGATGTGCAGACTTGTGGAATGACCTTGGCTTCAGCTTATATGCTGCACTATCTGTCTGCCACATAGTTGCAACTTCAGATATTAGGGAGAAATCCAAGATGGGAGTAAGTGCTGACTTGGTGTGTCACTGTTGAACACCAGGGATTGAGTTCAATAAGAGTTTATCTTCATTGATTATCAGACTAGTAAATTACAGTGTAACTACTAGTCTTGTATACAAGTTCTTGCTATAGGAGATGCTTGGGGTTTTAGTGGTATAACTCCTATTACTCCAAGCAGAGGTTTCAGTGTTGAGATACTAACAGGAGTAACTCTGCCATATAAAACCAAGTTGAATAGGGGTATCTCCACTATAAAAGACAGAATACCCAAATGGTTGCAGCACTGTCAGAAGGTATGTTGCGAGAAAGATAGCTGCTGTGGAAGGTGGGCTTGTATAGTTGGGAGGTGATATGACTATGGGGATATAATTTCTAGATGGGTAGACTTGCATATAACAGAAGTATGAGAAGAGTTTTGTAAATTGTCTCATCTTCTTACCAGATGAAAAGACCTTTGCTTTTATATCATCATTTCACAAGGTTTATATCTGTGACTCTGAAACAGGACATCTTATTTTGGGTCCATTTGAACTTAAGTCACCTAGATATGGTGCCTGTTTCAGCCCCAATAGAACACATATTCTTGTTAATTGTCTAGGATATTGAGAGAGATAAGAAACAGTTTGAAACTAAGGACTTAGGTTTTATCTTCATCTGCTATAGCCATTGGCATAACCATATTGCCTCAATCAATGAAGATAGATCTTTGATTCTGGTCAAGTTGTGGGGTGTTGAGAATGGTATACCAAAGTTAAGCATACTATTTGAGGTAATGGGTACTAGTCTCACCCAATTCTCTTCTAATAGGTGATTTCTGGCTGTAGAAAGGAAGTTAGAGGGTACTATTAAATTATGAAATATGGAAGATAGAAAGAATACTTAACAATTCCCATATCTTCCTGGTGATCTTTCATCACTTTGCTTTTTGCTGACTAGTGATATTTTGATGGCTATATTTGAGAAACCTAAGTACATTTATGTGTGGTGATTGGATACACAAGAGATGGCAATCTTTAGTGGTGATATTCTTGTAGCTATTATATATGTATCCCTTATCAGTCACCTGTTTATCTCATAAGATGATACAGTCAAGATATGGAAGGTCTCTATAACTAGCTTACACATGATCTTTAAAACAATGCCTCCAATCACTTTAAGGATAATGAGTATTTGCCCATTACGCAATGACTACAGGACTTTGGTGGGAAGTTGGGATTTAAATGTGAGAAATCAGGTTGTTACTATGGACACTAAAGATGATATATAGGAAGTTATCACAGTCTTACTTTTTGGAAAGATGGTGGCCACCATATTAGAACAATCTATTGAATTATAGAATACAGTGACTTCAGAGATTATTAGGCATATGGATAGTAAATCTGGTATGAAGATTGCATTTTCACCAGATGGGAATCAGGCAGCTGTTTTGTCTAATTCTCTCCTCACTCTATGGAATATCAATAATCTAGAGAATCATCTCTTATTTAATCTCTAACCCTCAAGAAGATGTGTTCATTATGGAAAGGTTGCCTTCCAGACAAGTGATTACATGGTTATTTATGCTCAGCTGTTGAGGGACAATGATAATGACTCAGATAGATTACTCCAGATTTGGTATATGATAGATTTTTGAAGATTCCAAAATACTTGGACCTATTTCTAGCACCCAATAGCTTAACTATGATCATTTGTAGTAATAACACTGTCTTGAGTTATTCATAGAATCATGACACTGCCTAGTTTGATTCTTTTCACTTTACCAATCAAAAGCATCTCCATAGGTATTCATATAGATACTCACCTGATAGGAGACTCTTTGCATGTTATTCTCACAAAGATAATAATATCTGAGTGTGGAACATACAAATGGGTTAACTTTGTGGTAACCCCATAACCATACCTAACAAGGTGTCTGTAATTACTCTCTCACCTATCCTGAATAACCAATCTCTTGGTAACCAATTAATTGCTATTTGTTGCTGGAACACAAACACAATCTCTTTGACATTGATACCAGCTACCTGTATGCTTAGTTTTGGAGTCAAGGAGATGACATAGCATTTATATGTGATGGAACAAAGCTGATAACCAGTGCAAATCCACTTATAATTCAAAACATTATTAATCTCACAATCAAGCACTACAATGGGTATAAGCCTATTCTGTGAGGCATGAAGAATAGGTAGTTGATAGGTCAGGATAAAAAGTTATTATTTTGGGTCCCAGTCAAACATAGAAAAAATCTATGCCTCCTGCCTCAGTTTGAAATGACTTGGAAGCAGTCAACAAAGCTGAATCTCTCTAACTTCAGGTATGGCAACAAGTGGACAGAATACATTGACCAAGAGTGGTTGAAAGAACTTGAATATAAGGAAAAGAAGATTGGAAGGCTGCTTAGGTAAGAGCACAAGATGTAAAATCCATAGTAGAATAGCACTGACTTTATTTAATCATTTGTACTATAATGTTTGCAATGGGATCATCATTGAACACTGCTCATCATACCTACTATATAGCACTCTCTTGAGATATTATATCATCTCAAATCATTATACAGAGTGATCCACCAGACTGTGCAACATAGAGCTAGTATATTAATTGGCCTATATATAAATACACCAATAGTAGTCATAACATATAGTATCCAATGCCAGCCTTTGAATATAGCAAATAATAGAGGTGTGAATATCTTTCCTATGAGATGCAGAATCACAAACCAAACAAATGGATAGGCTCAAGCAGACAGTGATAAGCTCTTAACAGTATAGCACACACCAATCTTAGTACTCCAACACAGCACTTATTCAATTCAAGCAATGCCAAGATTTGTCTTTGCTAGTATAATTCCTTGTATGGGACCTACTAATTGCTTGGATGCAATCACATCAGGAATGCAAGGTAATAGAGACTTGATGTAGTAACTGAAACAAAACCAGAGCTTAGTTTGAGGGTTGAAGATGGTATAGAATGGCAATGTTGAGATAAATATTCATATCAGAGAATTCCAACTTCTTAAAAGGATGTTAGTCTTAGCTGAAGGTGAAGAGTACTCCAAATCATAATCTCACTCACTTACTACACTACAAACATGGATTTGTTAGTATAGTATTCAACTCAGAGTTGAAGATAGAGAAAGAAAAACTTATAATTGTGTAGTGGAGAATTGAATACTCCTAGTAGAGTAATCAATGAGCACAATTTTGTAGACATAGATGGTAATGATTGTGACTTAGCCAACACTCATTTCTGAACCCAACAAATTTTCCTCTTATCAGAACATTCATATTCCTTCTTCTCCTGCAAATGTAATAGAGGTGACAGGAATAAGGTTGAAGAATATGATCCTCAGTTTCTGTATATTGTTTGAATGTATACTTGATATAACATTCTACTTTCATCCAGAAATCAAACCTCATACATATAAATATAAACAGTGCTCATTCAGTACAGAACCTAAACCCAAAGTCTCTATACACAAACTTACCTCATTTCTATAGTAGGGTTTATAATAGCAGATGCTCTATTACTATCTTGGACACTACTACCTAGAGAAGGAACATTAGCTGATGATTTGTATAATGAGTCATATTGTGTGATAATTTATGATTATAATATGTGACATCATACTAATTGTAATTCTAAATTTCAAAATATAAAATAAAATAAAAATAAAATAAAAATAAGAATAAAATAAAAATAAAATAAAGTCCACTGCCTTTAACTCTGATAAGTAATAAGTTTAGAGTTTGTAAAAAAGTAAGAGTTTAAATTGAAAATAAAATAGAAATACTAATATATATGAGAAATATAGATGGTTTCTTTAACAAGGAGAGACTTATTGAGCATGTTATTAGAATTAAAGATAGTAAACTCTATTTATATTTATTTCTTCTTATTTTTTTTTCTATTTTTATTTTATTTTTCAGACTTAGAATTTAACATAACATTATATATTGGTCATATGTTACACAACAATATCACAAGTTACAGTCACATAATTATATATTATATAAAATATTATAGAAGATTCTAATACAATAATGTTATTTTATATGTCAATAGTATGTAACATACATATTCTTTTAGAGTAGACTAGGTTAGTATAGCATGGACTATTAGCCAAGTGTATATAAGATAGACACTTTATAGCTAGAACCCTATTGAGTTCTTTTGTATAATTCTTATATAAAATTCTTTTCATTCTCTAACCCTTGAGTTTGAATTATGATAAATACCAGTTTAGCTTATATAGCTAAAAATATTATGATTATATACTTGTAACACTGTTGTTGTTATAAACTTAAGCTCAAAGATTAAAATGAAAGAACAATCTTGTATTAGATAATACAAGAGAACTTAATAAATTTTCAGTTACAGAGTATTTATTTTATATACACTTGGCTAATGGTCCATGCTATACTAAACTCTAAAGAACATGTGTACTACATACTATTAATATATAGTATAATATTATTGTTTCAGAATCTTTTATAATATATAATTATATAACTATGACTTGTGACTGTGTCATGTGTTATGTAACAGATGTGTGACATCATGCTAATCCCAACTCTAAGTCCAAAAAATAAGAAAAATAAAGAGAAAATAAGATAAAAATAAGAAAAGAATGAAAATCAATAAAGTCTACTATCTTTAACTCTGATATTACTACTCCTTTCAAGATTTCTCCTCTAGAGAAACTAACTTTCATTTTCACCAGTTTCTTTTTAACTTCTTCAAATACTTATTCTCAAATTTCCCATCATTCCATTCATACAACATCTTTGCTATATACTTTCTCAGTAACTTCTCTCTTCTAAAGTCTTTTTTCTCTGTCATATCCAACTTTTCTTGCCTCTTCACTTCTATATTCAGCCTCTCTTCAAACTCTGCTACTACTTCCTTTACATTTTCCAAGTCTTTCTCTCTTTTCTATATACTATGCTCTACTATAAATCCTCTCCATCAAACTAAGTACTTGAAAACTTCTCTTATTTTTCTTTTTTCCACCTCCCATTCTTTAACTCCATTTACCTTCACTGGTTTCACTTCTTCCACTTTTTATCTCTCTATTGTTTTCTATATCTTACTACTCAACTAACATTCACAACTAGGTGAATTCTTATTGATGTTAGCAATTATAATCTGATTATATTGGTAGATACTACCTTATCAATAATATATAAACTAACATATTGGTCTACTAACTTTCTTACTAGTTTTTCCTTGAACAATAAGTCTTTTATACTCAGCTTCACTTTGTCATCCTTCTTTCATTCTTTAACTTCTTTCATTCTTCTATCCACTTGTTACTTTATCTCTTTCTATACTTTTCTCAATGCTACTCTAGCTTTTTCTTATATCTTCTTCATTCTCTCTACAAATTCTGTTGTCTTTTCTTCTAATATCTGCTCCCATCCTCAATTCTCTACTATAGTTTGCTATATACCTTAGTTGCTGAGTGTGTCTTATTGTTAACTACAAACTCTGCTATCACTAACCATTCCAGCCAATTCTTTTGTCTATGATCAACAAAGAACCATAAATATTGTTCTAGTTTCTGATTTATTCTTTTAGTCTGGCCATCTGTTTGTGAATGAAATGATATCAACAGCCTTGTCTCAGTTCCCAACATTTTATTCAGCTTCTTTGTCAAATCTGCTACAAACTGCAGTCTCCTGTCTAAAATCATACTTTTTACCAATGAGGTTGTCTTCTGTTTAATTTCTGTGCCTTTATAAAGTATTCCAAATTCTTATAGTCTATCCAGACTTCAAACTTGAACTTAGTGCCCTCTAACAGATGTCTCCAGTTTTCTAACTCCCTTATTACCACTAACATTTCCTTATCATAAATCTCATAGTTTCTCTCTATCTCATTTAGATATTTTGAGAGAAAAGCTATAGGTCTCCATTTCCCATCTTCACATTCCATAGATAATACTCTTCCTGTTGTATAATCCAATACTTCCTTCATCTTTTTAATCTTAATTCTCTCTGGTCCAATCACCACTTTCAAAAATCCTACTTCTCTGATCTTTTATTTACATTTTTCTGGTTTTATATACAAGTTATTCTCTACCAACTGGTTTACCACTTTCTCTACTACTTTATTATACCCTTCTTCTTTTATTATGTCATCTATGAAACTCACTACTTCTCCAGTATTGATTAAGTCCCAAAGAATCTTATTTATTATCATTTGAAATGTTGCTGGAGAATTTGTAAGTCCAAAGAACATCACTGTTAGTTCAAACAACCCTTCCAGTATTATGAATGCTGCCTCCCACTTGTCTCCCTCCCTTATCCATACATTATTATATCTCCATCATAAATATTCTTGATAGTTCATTCATTTAAATATTGATAGTCCTGTACTATCTACTTCTTACTGTTCTTCTTTCCTACAAAAAACACAGGTGCTATTTGAGACAACTTTGAAGGTCTAATATGCCCTTTTCTCAATTGTTCTTCTATGAACTCATACATCTCTTCTCTCTTCTCTCTTGACAATAGATACACTTTCCTCTTCCTCAGCACAAATCATTCTTACAAATTCTCCTTTCATCTCTATTGCATGACCCCATAACTTCTTTGTCAGCATCCTCTCACTTGTCTTTTTTTCAAAGACATGAATTCATTTGTGAAATCTCTGAAGAACCAATTTCTTGGCCTCTTTTTTGAATTTTGCTACTTCTTCCTTCTCATCCCAAATCTCCTATTCTTCTGCCACCTTTTTACTGCCATCATCATCTTTTTTTGGTTTTTTCTTCTTTTTCTTTTCTTTCTCCTTCTTTTGTTCTCACTCTTCTTGCTTCTTCTCTTCTTCTTCCTTTATCTCTTCCTCTTTTTGTTTCTGCCATCCTAACTTTCTTTGCTTTGGTCTCTACTGCTTTCCTCATTTCTCTGGGCACCTTGTCATTTTCACTTCTCTTGTTCTCTAGTCAATCTCAGGGTTGTAGCAAGTAAGTCATGGCATTCCTAAAATCACACTTCATTTCTGACCACTAATCACATCAATCTCTATCCTCTCCCTATGCCCTTGATAATAAATGTTCACCTCTACTGTATGCTTAATAGGCCTCTTCTTGTTAAAGAAACCATCCATATTTCTCACATATATGGGTCTTTTTATTATCTTTAACTTAAACCCCTATCTTTAAGCAAACTTTAAACTCATAACTAATCCTGTTACCCCACTATCACTCCTTCCTGAGTATCAATCCTTTCCAGCCCAATTTTCACCATAACTTCTCTCAGCATGTCCCTATTGTCTAGATTGTAGCAGAATTTATTTTCCATTACTCTAGAGAGCATTACAAACCTATTGTAGTTAGAACCTAATCAAGGACTATTAGATTCTCCTCCCCATTTAAATTACTAGTGTTCTTATTGTTCACATAATTCATTCTCCTTTCTTGTCCTACTCTTTTCTGATTTCCTCTTTCTTTATAGTATTGTGTGATATGTTCAAAGCCTTTGCAATTATAACAATTCCTCCTTCTGTCTACATCCATGGCATATAGGCTATACTGAGGCACAAATACTATCCACTACTGTTGTGAATTCACTACAACTACATTTGTTCTCTCCACTCCTTCTATTGAAGCAACCTCTTTTGGTACCTACTGTATTTCTTGCAACCTTGGCCAAACTTGGGGCTGAGGCAGTTGTTGCCTTTGTGCCACACTAACAAATACTGGTGCATTCAACCTTAAAGCTTGAGCACCCATCTCTCTTCTTCCTCCTAACTTCTCCTCTTTTTTTTTACTCTCTCTTTAATGTCTATCCAGATTTGTTGCTCTCTTATACTATTGTGTTAGAATTGATCCTTTCAGTTATATTATATTTACTATGAACTTGATTTCAGGATAGTGTCTCTTTTAGTCAGTATATCGCATGATTATATATACTACTTCCTATAGACATGTTCTTGACTCCTAGTCATTTACAGTTGTCTACAGGTGAGTCATTGTCTTGTGTTCTTTACTCTTAGTTATTTATAGTTGTCTATAATTATTCACAGTTTACTGGGTGATTCCTGAGCTATCTGAGTAACTTTTAAGGCTTCTAAGGTCTTGTAATTATTTTCTGCACACTGATTCTAACACATTGTTCTATACTGGTAAGAGAATGTTCTAACTTCATCAAATTTCTCCTAATTACTTCATTCATTACTCTTTTGAACTCCCCTACCAATAGTATTTATTCATATCCACTTTTCCTTGCTATTCTTTGAAATCTCTGTACAAAATCTTTCATTGTTCTACTTCATTATTCTGCCTTTTTTAGCTCTGCCATCTTTATCATCTTGTTATCTCCTCTTTCAAACTTCTTTTTCAAATCCATTAGGAATTTTCTACTGTCACATATTCTAATTCTCTACTTTTCAAATCTTCTATAATATTCTTCTTCTAGATATCTGCTAACTCTCCCTATATATATAATAATACCCATTGAATCTGTTTCTCTACTGTTGCTCCTCTCATTCACATCATAATATATGTTGTGGCAACCACTAATCACAATAATCAATAGTAACACAAGCAAGTAAATCTCAAAGTGGATATCTGTCACAAACTTCATTCAGCTTATATCTTCACAACAAGTAAACAGATTTTCATAAACTAAGTTGTGCTGGAAAGCCCCAAATTAGGGCTATTTATACATATATGGAATGTACAAAAACAAAAACAAAAATCAGTAACTGTAAAAGTTTTGTCAGCTAATATCTCATAAACAGCTAGATAGATTCACATAATTGAACTTGCTTTGGAAAGCACTTGTCAAATGGTTTCTAATGATGTATCATACATCATGTGGAGATCTACAAGCATATCAATGTAGTGACATAATTAGTTATCTTCTAAAATTAGCCTAACAGCTACTATGATAGATAGCAGCTTCCATCAGATATAAGTTTTGATTATGTAATAGAAACAGCTTGTGCACAAACTATCACTATTTTGTATATATATCTTTGTATCTGAGAATTAGATCTCAGACTTAATAATATCAATTTTTATTATTTATCATCAATTATTATCCCTCATTATTATTGCCATTTGTATTAATCTTAATCATCATTGTCATCATTATTAAACTTCTAAATTACTTCTAAACCTTTGAGAGTACACCTAAGGTTCAGATATTACAAATAAGTGAGTAGTTCATTTAGCTCATTTGTAATAAATATCTAGTGGAGATTACAAGAGAACTTAATTACTAGCTTATATATACTAAACGTACATAGTTCATACTAACATTTAAATAACCCAGCCTTAAAGTTTATGTATCATCTATATATAGTCCATGAGATAAAAATTCAGTAAATATGCTTCTTAATGTTATAGTCTTTCTCTGATCTTCTACTATCTTCTACAATATTCTATCATCTTATATAATCTGTGACTTGTAACTATAATCTTGTCATGTAATGTAACATGTATATGACAGTAGTTGTGATGTCATGCTCTAACCCTAACCCTAATATCTTCTTTGTTTTCACTATATAATAGAAAGAAAAGAAAAATAATAAAGAAAAAGAAAAAGAAATTCCAAATAAATATTCTTTGTCTAAGCATCTTATAAGAATATAAAATCTATATGTTATCAGAAAACATAAAACTTGTTTACAGTCTCATTGAATATTTGTGGCTTAACTACTTTTATATTTGACCTAGTATTATATTAGAGAACTACTGCTACCTCTTCTCTTTCTAGCTTTTCTTGAGCTATTAATGTTACAAACTTAAGTCCTTAGGGTTGGACAAAAGAAAGAACCTTATATAGGGTTTACACAAGAAAACTCAATAAAGAGCTCTTTACAGATTGTCTACCTTATATACTAATCATGTGTGGTCTGTACTAAGTATTTCTAGCCTACTCTAAACCACCATGTGTATACTTTAAGGTCAACATGTGTTGTGTATGTGGTATGATGTCATCCTTCTAGTGTACTGCTTCTTGGGTCACCTGACTAACCCTAACCCTAACCCTGAGTTCTATAAATAGAAAAATAGGAAAATAAATCAAAAATAAAATAAAAATAAGAGAAGGGATAGTCCAAACTAAGTCCACCACTCTTGATCTTGACTATAAGAC
>Ga0157363_1002461_pt1 | contig 16325 bp, 4 predicted proteins | sample AttsexASBM1_FD_111477 | JGI IMG/M metagenome (GOLD analysis project Ga0157363, IMG submission 111477) | Fungus gardens microbial communities from leaf cutter ant in Ribeirão Preto, State of São Paulo, Brazil - Atta sexdens ASBM1 | ecosystem: Host-associated > Fungi > Mycelium > Unclassified ... | reverse complement strand
GTTTTTCTAATCCCGTTTTTCTAACTTTGAGATCGGGTACGTATTCTCGTCGGTGCTGAGCAAGCAGCTTTCTTTTATTCCATGCGGCATAGGCATATGCTTTATGGAATGTAAATCTCGTCTACCTCGGCCATTTTCTTTTCTTACGGTATCCTCAATATCGCGTTAGACATTGGAACAATATTCTTCTTTGTTTTGTCGTTGTATCTCGATACATCAGTTTATTTATACGAAACAATATCGAATTTATTACGATAATTGCAAGAAATGAAATAGTAAAAACAAGCTTCAACAAGCTTATCCGCTGCATATGCAGATATTTTAAGATTTATTTTATGCGAAGGTATTGATAAATGGCGTATATTTAGCAAATAGACATGAGATAAATCGAGTTGACTTATTTACATTAAAATTTATCACAACAATGCAATAAAAAAATTTATCAATGAAAATTATAAATATTTTTTATAACTTTTATAACGTTTTTATTTTCTTCTCTTTTTTTTTTTTAATACGTGAAACTTAATATACTGCGGATGGCAGTTATTGCAACGTTGGAATCATTAAAGGTTAACAAGCGATATCTCTTTGTTTTTATACTATGTGAAATTAATTAGTTAATTAAGCATCGCGAGAGATGGCGTCCTTCCAATTAAATCCGCTCACTCTGTCTACGAGTGCGCAGATGCGACATCCGAGAGAGTGTCTCATGTTATACCGAGAACAACCGTGGCACATCTCACCCTCTCTTAATTCATTTCTCTTCCTCTGTTTTTCACATTTTCATCTACTTTGTTTAGCTCTCGCTTCTCTTCACGTGTTACTGTGGCACTCACCTGTCTTCTTTACTTGATATTTTTCTTCTCTACCATATGTTGCATCACGTCCCGAATTTTATATTAACTATAAAACAGGAACTCTTTTAACTATCTTTTATATTGCTGTTAATATTTTGATATCAATATGTATAACGTAAAATGTAATATATGTTTTTATCAAGAACATTTATTATTTTAAAGAAATAATATTTATAACATTTCATGCTCGATAGATTTTATTAATCGATCTACGCATATTAAAATTTAAAAAAATGTTTTTAATGATGTAGCGAATAATTCATTTTTCTATCTTAATATAGATTTCATATTTATGTTATAATTTTCGTTTCTTATTTTATTTATTTTACTGGAGCAATCTCTTGATTTGTGTATATGTTAGTATTTGTATTCGATTCATTGGCCAAAATCACGAATGTATATTAATTATCTCTTTTAAAGTGTTTTTACGCGTAAATCTTCATTATGATGCTTGGTTCTGACATTCTTAATTACCATTTAACACTTTCTCTGAAGAAAACCTTTTCAACAATGAAAAACTATACATTATGGCACTGATTTTATACAGCAATGATTTTATACAGCAATGAATGTATCATTGTTAGAAAATCTTCTGTGCCAAGTGTACCTAATGATTCCGAAATAGCGCGAGGAATTTGATATCTGCCAGTCGAACGGATTGTAAGCCAATAGCGAATAATGAAACATTATTCGAATTTACGTGAAACAGTGTGTAAATTTGAGTGTGAAGAAACAATATGTTGGTCGGTGGACAAGAAGAGAATGAAGAGTCCGTACGCGAGGCGGGAGAGAGTGACGGCAGAGGGGCGTGAGGGATGGCAGGGAGGAGGGAGGGGAGGGCGCGGATCGGTGGAGCGATTTGTCCCGTCTGTTAATTAGTGAAAAAACGGACTATGAATCTCGAGCGATCGTATATTACCGCGAGCGTAATGGATGGGATTACAGCTGCTGTGTTAAATTAAACTGGCCGCTGGCCGCGGGTACGATACAGTACGTTATGTGGATATAGGTGCACACACCAAGCCATGACACAGGGGGTTCTCTTCCTCCGTGTATATGTATTATCCATGTATAGCAAGTACAGTTACCTATGGTGCTTCCACTCATTCTCCCTCCCCCCTCTCTCTCTCTCTCTCTCTCTCTCTCTCTCTCTCTTTCTCTCTTTCTCTCTGCGCTGACTCGTTGAATACGAGTGTCCTTCTCTCTACAAAACGTGGTACATTACACATAATCGTGTCCAGCAACATGTCGGCCGTGACTCTTTTCGCAGTTTAAACAACGCGGCGAACATAACTGTGAAACGCGGGTGGACAAGTGTAGCACAATTTCCCGCGAATCATAACTCTACATTTCAATTAAGTTTCGATAAACGTATTATGTAGGCATTTTCAAAACAGACAAAGTTTTGCTTAAGTGAATATTATTATGGATTTCAAAGTCCATTCTTTCAAGGGTTTATAAATTGTTTATTGTCTTACGTTCTTTCTGGATTTGATCAAGAGTGCTTCTGAATAAATCTGATTTATATCCCATAATTGCAGCACATGCGTATCGGCCGTTATTCACCCCTATGAGGTGAAAGATGTGGATGGAAAATGGCGATAAAACAAGTCGAATGAATGGTTGTGACAATCTTTCGCATAATTATTGCGCAATAGGAGGGTTGAAACGCTATTGTTTTTGACTATCTTATATGATTTATATATCCATTCTTAATTAATTAATTTATTAATAATATATACTTTTATATCAGAGAGATACCTATCTTTCTTTCTTCTCTCCTTTCTCTCTCTTTTTATCTGTTATGTATTTACACATATAAAATACACGAATAAGAAAATCACTAGTATTTCAGATTATCAAGAATAGTGGTTAACAGCTCAATTTCTTATCACACTAATACAATTAGGAGATAACGGCGACTTCGGACGGAAGGACAAATCTTTTTTATCTATATGGAAAAACTAAAGGTTTTCTTTCTTTTTCAAAGTATGTGTGGATGCACATATAAGTATCTTTGTGCCTACATATGTGTGCGAGAAGAAGGGCGCTCGGGAAAGGGAACCTGGGAAAAGAAGAGAGAGCCCACAGAGGCAAGGAGAGATAGATTACTCCGCCATTCTTGCAATTTCCCTGTCGTATCGAGGCTCGTAAATTCCCGGTGAAATATGCGAAGGGGCGCCTGGTGCGGGCAGCACGCTGCTGCTCTGCCCTGCTCTCCACTCACCCACACACTCGTCCACCCTCCGCCACCGCCCTTTACTCCCTCGATAGGGGCTGCTGTAGCAAGGGGTTTGTCTCTGCCGAGGCATGGTCGGCGCTTCAACGTATCGCGGCGGGGTGCGAAATACCCGGAATTAGCCTTATCTGTCCCATCACCTTCGCGAAAGTTTTCGCTCGGCTTATAAAGAAACTAAGTCGCATCACTGAGAAAAACATATAAAATCCGATGCAAAACCGGCAAATTTGAAGAAAATCTCTGCTTAACTTTTTTTCGGCAATCTATTTGTGTATTCTAGCACTTATTTTAAAGTTTTTTTATATAACAACAAAATATATTAATTAAATATATATAAATAAATATAAGAAACTGATTTAAACTGATATATAAATATTTGATCTGTACTTCTTAGATCTTTCTTTGAAATATTTTTTAAATATTCAATATTAACTATTATACATTTTATGATTTTATATTAATTTTGTTATCCTTTATAAATTTTTATACGTTTGAAAAAAATATATTGATCTTTTAAAATACTAATTTTGCGTGTCCTTTTCGATAGTATTATCTACTTGGTATGCTATAATATCTATCTAAATCGGAGAAACGCCAATTTAGTTAGCTCTCAAATACGAATGAGAGAGAGAGAGAGAGAGAGAGAGAGAGAGAGAGAGAGAAGTGTTTATTAAGATAAAGAGAAAAGTCTGCGGTTGTAGATAAGAGAATAAGAATAGTAGCTACTAGTAAGAGATAGAAATAGTAAAGACACTCTCTTATATCGGTAAAAAAAGAAGAAGAATAAGAAGCTTATTTCACCATAGGCTGCATTCTCTCTCTTTCTCTCTTTCTCTCTTTCTCGACTCCTATATTTAATTTCACTACTTTGAGGAGTCAGTGGATGGTATAAGTGGTAGAAACGAGAAGAGGAGAAGAGAAGGAAGGATCGTCGTTTAATCTAACCGCGTGCGATTCTATCTCCCTGAAATTTATCATTCGATAAATTGCATCCCCCACGTAATACATCGAGAACTTCCTAACCCTTATTCCATCAATACTTTAGAAGTTCCGTTTATTATTAGCTGCACAATGTCTTTTATGAATGAAATAATAAGATTTTTTGTTGCAAAAAAAATAATGATAAATATAATAATTAAAAAAAAATAGTTATAATTTTATATATAAAATGAAAAAAAGAATTTATAAATGTACTTTGATAAATACAAACTCCGTTTATATCATTAGTTTTTCGTATTCACAATTTTTAAACTTTATCGTGATTAATGAGGTAGATTCGTTAAATTTTTACAGATGTGAACATTTTACAAAATATATATATCATGGCGTTATAAATTTTATTCCATCTCATTGGTTAAAATAAATACAAATAAAATATTAATATGATATATTATTTTGCATCTTCAACTGTTGACTTCAACACTCGAGGAATATATAATCACGCGACATCTTGAAGATCGCACGCTGTTTTGTGGATGGGCAACAGAATAATTGCTGGTTTATGAATCGTATTCTCCACTCCCTTTCGCGCCGTTTCTACTGGCAGCTACAGTTATTTCCGTGTAATTCTCACACCCTGCTTTGCTCTTAACTTAATGTTTCCCTCACTCCATTAAAAGCCACGCCACTCGGTTCGTTTCACTTCCCACACTGCGGTTGTGGCCTTGCGGTCGCACTTGACTATACCCTTCTCACTCTTTCGAGTGTACAGACAGTCGCGTTCCATTATCCTCTTGGCCGACCAATTCTTACCTGTTCTTACCATTACTATTAAAAGAATTTAGAATTAATTTGTATTTTTGATACAAAAACTTATCTATCAGAAGTTTTAATTATATATGTGTATAAAAAAAATGAAAAAAATGAAATTGAAAAAATTAATAAATTTTGTGTATACATTTATATAAAACGATATTATTTATATAAAAGATATTTTCATTTTTGTTAAAAATGCATATTATAATATAACAATAATTTTTCTCTTACATAAATGTGAAATTATTTTAATAATTGAAGGGATGAGCGGAATAAAGGCGCAATTCTACTTAGGCCCTTTTTCCGATAATTAGCTTTTTCATGTAATATGGATCGTAATAGAGAAGTATTGTAACATGTAACTTCTTAAAGACATTACATAAATTCAATATATTATATAAAGACAATACATTTGATATTGTATTCATTTATGTATAATAAAAAAGTAGCTTAAGTTATTTCAATTTTGATTAATATCAAGATTTTGTAATTAGGCTTTTATTCCGTCCAATTATAAAACTATCCCCTCAATTATAAAACTATTACGTTTGTAAAAGATTTATCGGTTCATTTGTTCATTCAGCGTGAGTTAAGATCGATTATTAATTGCATTGTGAAACGCATGCTTCAATCACTCAGCACGTTTCACGAATTTCCTAACCTGTCGACGCGAAACAGAGAGGCAATCTGAATTCTCCCAGATCTAGTTTAGAAGTGATGACAGTTATGGATTTCGCCATCGTAACGCCGTGCCAGCCGATGATGTCGTTTGTCATCCCCTCTTCGCCGCATGTTTGACTCCCCTATGAACGTTAGTGATAGCAACCCTCAAAAGCGAATCACTGACGTAAACGTGGATCAGAAGAGAAGCAATTAAAATTTTAATTTCTTGTCAATGTGTTAAAAAATTTTAAGCTTTAATAAAAGCACGTACAAAGATTATGAAAATTATATTTTAAATTTAATTAATTGCTAGTTAATTGTTTTACGAGGTATGCATGTATACGATTGTTTTGGTTTCTTTAGCTTTGATTGAGACGATATTGATATAGCATATTTTTTCTTTATATTTATCGCTTGATTAATATCGAAAATTTTGTTTAATTGATTCATTTGAAATATATTAAACTCTATTAATATTTATTATTTATTTATATATTTTTAAGTATTCATTTGTGATTCGAATCTCTGTGATTCGAACTAATGTTCTGTAACGCTTTTTAAGAAATCACAAAACGTCACATATGTTTGGATCCTTTTGACTAAAAAAAGCCTCGTAAATCAATGTCACTATGAAGAAAACAGCATAAAAATGCTATTAATTCTTTTCCAAAAGAATTCACTCGTCCGTAAAAAGTCTATAAAAAAGAAAAAGTAAAAATGAAAATTATGCGACGTTTACATATCTTTGAACAGTAGGGTCGCACCCTATGGACTATTGTTGCATAAACTTTCTACAGTAAAGCCGTAATTTAATCGTGATTCAAAAGGTGTGTTCATTGAAATATATCTGCATCTGAGAAGTTAAATGCAATACTTACGAATGCAAATTACAACTTTGTATAATTTCTAATATTCTTATTTTATTAACTCCGAAATTGTAGAGATAAAAAATAAATGCAATTTTTAGTAAGGAAATCCAAATCGGATTTTATTATAACTTCAATTATACGCGTATAAATACATAGATACTCATAAACGATCCTGAACGAATAGTTGAAAAATCCAAGAGAAGCCACGCATAAATGTAGGAATGTTGCATTTCGAGTTTTACGCATTACAATGCAGTGCGAAATGCAGCTATACTACGAAAATGTAGACAGGAATTTACGATTGTGCGCGTATGGTCGTTGTTTTCATGGTTTAAACATAAACTCTGTTCAGAAGTTGCAATTTCCTGAACAAGCGATAATCACTCGCATATAAAACAGAACGCTTTATGTTTAAAAAAAATTTATTCAGTATAGTATTCTTCTTATCTACTTTTATGTTTTTATATTAATATATAAAAACATAAAAGTAGATAAGAAGTAATAATATTAATATTTTTTGATAATTAATATATAAATTTAATATGAAATTAAGTTTGGTACTAAAATTTCGAAGCATTTTTTTATTGGAGTAAATATAAAAATATAAATGAGAGATGCAAACGTACATGCGGCATGCTTAATTAAGATTTTCATCGTTTAACTCCGCAATTAAATAGAGAATGATAATAAAACGAGTAATACATCTATTGATGACACGTTGGAAGCTCCCAAAGTCGCTCTTCACAAGCCCCACCTTACGATCTCCAATCCCTCAGCTCTAGTCCGTCCCCCTTTTATCCCCGTCACAAAATCCTGTCGTACCGCAGGCAGGATAGAGCAGATCCCTAGGAACGTATGGTCCACCATTGTAAATCAGGCAGTCGCAGGCGGTCCTTCTGATCTATCCATAGCAGAGGTGCTACGAGACGCATCAAAGTTAGCCCGTCCCACTCTCTCCATCTTGAAAGTAGTGAAATAACTCCTCTAAGTAACTCTATCTAGCTCGTAGAATCGCTTATGGCTCATAAACGCCTCGTAACTTAACGTGGTGGCACGCGCCCCTCGAGAAATACTGCCGTACAGTTTCCGTCCATGGTGCGAGAAGAGGTGACTTCGTCTTGAAGTGGCGCGAAAGTGAATTACTTTGATTGACGACATCGCGGCTGCAGACAATCCTCTCGTCTTTTAGCTAATTATACATTACTATGGAGAATTTCCTTGTCAGATGGAAAAACTGCAGGTAATCAGTCATCGTTTTTATTATCTTATCTTTGTAAATTATCACTACAATGAAATCTGGATTGATGATAATAATATAAATTTTCTTCTGTAAATCGTGCTCATATAGCGTAGCATAAACAGGTTTGTATATCCTGTAAATAAATGTTTACAATATAAAAATGTTAATCAGTTTTGTCAATAATAAGTTGAAATTATATCTCGAGTAATAATATCAGCAAACAGTAAAAGTAAATAGTAAATAGCGGAAAAGCTATACACCGTTTATAAAACTGGTTTCAAGTCAACTACCACTTGTGCAGGTGAAATCTTTTAAAAGTAAATATTCGGCTTAACGGCGGCGCACGACATAAATGGAAAATATCGGTTTTCTAAAGGGGCTGAATAGCGAATCATAACTTCAGATCCTGATAACGGCTCGTGGGTTTCAAACATAATTTACGAAGTCAATTTACAACGGATTAATTAAAAACATTGATAATACCCCGACTTTAATTAATCACGCCTGGAGAGCGCGAGCGGCGGTAACGAACGACACTGAAATTAATTAAAATTAATGAAGCATAAACGGAAGTAGCGATAACATGACGAATCGGTGCGACTATCGGTGGTACCCCCGTCGGCGTTAGCGTCGCGTTGCGTTGCGTTGCGTCGCGTCGCGTTGCGTCGCGTCGCGTCGTGTCGCGTCGAGGCGCGCATACACGGGGCGTTATCCAAAACTAAATCTCCCGCTATTGACAAAACACTACGGCGTCTCTCGTCTGGCGCAGGCCGACCTGGCCTGCGACGCGACGCAACGCAACTAAACAAACGTCCAATTTTCCTGCTGCGCTGCCGTTGGTTGCAATTTAAACTAAAACGAAAATGCATTATTCCCTGGCAGTGCAGCACGTCCCGAGGTTAAATCGGTGAAAATAGTGAAACAGCGCACCTACATTTACACATACCGTTACGCGGAATCCGCGGGATATGTACGCGTAGAGACGATACGCGTCCTGAGTTTACATCGTTGATGTATGTTCTCGGCGGCGATCGATCTCTCTCACACGAACTGCTAATTGTGCGGCGTCATAACTCTCCGCGTGTGTCTCATCCCCTGTCTGTACTCCCCCCCCCTCCTCACTTCCCACCACCGCCACACGCTCCAGCTCACTCATCTCTGCTCTGTACAAGCGCGTTAGAAATACGCGCTTGTGCACGTTTGCCGGCAGTGACGGACGAGTATTTACTATTGCGCGCTGAGTTTACCGGCGCGAGGTGTTTCAAACTCTCTCCACTTTCTATCAGATAATCCTCACCGGCTCTTTATTTTTAATTTACGCACACATTTGAACCATTTGATTTTGCTTCAGTATTTCTTTTATACATTCTCGAACACTATATAGTTAATTTTTTTTTCATTTATTATATACACAATGAAATCTATTAGGCTATAGATTAACTGCACCGTATATTCTATCTGATATTATCAATATACTCTGATTAATACTGTTCTGTTTATGGATATAAGATTTGATAATTTTGTGTATGTGAAAATATCACATACTTAGCATTGCGAACAATATTAAGTAGAAAAGGATCTATTATGCAATCTGAATAATTCAGTTTGATTACCTTGTTCGTGTATGAAGAGAGTGATGAAGGGTGTATGAAAGCACGTGGGTACATTATAGCGATGTTGTTTACTGGCGGATAGTCCGCCAGTCTTTCGGGCCATTGCCGATTAGCGACCAGACCATTTCACTTCATCATGTACGAGCTAGCAATGGAATCCGTTGCATGATACGAACGGATGTTTCGCGAATTGCGGTTGTTTAATTGTTCGTTTATACATATATCGAGCTTCCAGATTTATTCGTTAATAAATATTTATATAGAAATTATTTATATAAAATTATTTATATAAAAATTAACGCATAGATTTTTATTAAAATTAATATAGTTCTATTTAATTAATTTATATTAAATTTATATTTATATTTAATTAATTTATATTAAATTGACAATTCTTTGGATAAATCTTTTTTTCTATTACATAAATGTGTATCATTATTAATATTCACATTTTATTCTCATTTTGTAACATCGATAAGAAATGAATGAAGACATTGCGCCTTGAAGAGCAGTATAGAGAGAATTGCTGTAGTAGCGCTAATGTCACCCCAGCGTTGAGATAAGAAGCTCAGACAACCCTCCCACTCCCTTCTGCTTTTCTTCCACCCCACGCTGAGGCACATGGTGTGAGTTATGAGGCCGATTTTTATTATTCGCGTTCCTCCACCACCGCCTTCTTCTCCGTCTTACAGCCACCCAGCTCGCTTTTTCCTATCTGCGAGTGCTCATAGGCGCCGGCTGCGCAACCGGCGGAAACTTTCTCGGCGACAAGGAAGGGGTGGGGCCGGGCATCACAGCAAAGTTGCGTTATAAGAAAAACGCGCGAAAAATCGAAAGAAAAGCAATTTCTTTTTGCAGCTGGCAAACCGTATCGTGATAAATTATTTGTTCGCTAACAAAAGTGTTTGTCGGAGTTCATTTCAGAAATAAATATACTCTACATATAAAAATATTGTAGTATAATTTTCAAAATTACTAATATTTGTGCAAAAAATATACAATATCTATTTTCATAAATGTTAAATGGTTTTTTTATCATGTCTTTAAACTGTATTCTATATTTAAAATTTATTAAAATGGTAATTATTGGAATTTTGATTTATTTCAAATTATATACTTATTGCATATTGTATGGATTCCACTTTTGATCCGCGAAGTTAACATTATAGTAATATGAAAGAAATGACATTGCCAGCATTTTTTTTCATAATTCTACGATTTCTTATAAAAATAAAAGAGTTCCACATGTTTTATACTAAAAACCCAAAATTAAAAAAATTGCAGCCGAACTCTGTTTAAAAATAATTATGGAGTTAAATCTCTGCTAGTATTAACAAGAAATGTTACTAGAATTGAATTATCATTAAATAAACTATATAACATTTGTATGATTGATAGTACAAATTATATTAAATAAAAAAGCCTTAGTAAACATAAATCGAAATCTTTCTGATATATGAAATAATTTTGTGTACTTTTTTTATTTAGTATGATTTGTATATCATATAAATGTTAAATGTTTTTTTAATCACCCTGTATATACATATATAATACGCGTACATATAATGTCTTACTAAAGTTGTTTCACTTAAAAACGTTGATTAAATTATTAAAGACGTGTATATGTATATATATATTTTTTTTTTTCGCATAATCTTTAAAATATAATTTTTGTATTTATTGAAAAATAACATAAAAACCTTTATAACAGCATTTTTATTTGTACTTTACTTTTATGATCCGTTTATGCACATAAAATATTCAATATAAATTTAGCAATAGCATTTAGTAATAAATCATCAGATTACATCTATATGATTATACATCAATAATATAAACAGTTACTTGCAGTTTCATGTTCAATTTTTTCCGAATTTTAGATTTTTTTTATCTACATTTCTTTATTATTCACTGTCATTAACAAGAATATGATGATATTGATTATAAAGTGAAAGTGCTTCGTAAGAATTATAATATTCGCCGATATTAACGTACATATGAAAATTAAGTGAATTTATTAAAAATAACATATAATTATTATGAAACGATTAGTAGAAGAGATTCGTTTCATAGCATTGATTTTTTGGAGATATAAAAAGAGAAAATAATATATCTCAAGCATTGATATCAATAATATTCATTTTAATAATATTCGTATCATTTCTTTTAATTATGATTTGAAATATGTATGCGCAATATAAAGTTATTCGAGTATTATATTTTATAAATATATCCAACACTTATTTGAAAAACTTCCAAAAACTTATGGAACTTTTCAATTTTCATGAAATCAGATTTCTAACTAACAAATTGTAACATTAAGCGATTATTGAATTTTCTTTTATATCTATCGCTAGTAGAAAAGAATTGCAAAGACTATCGATGATCTTCTACGGAGGGACAGACAGAGTGAGTCCGTTCGTTTTCGTAGCCCGACGGACCACATTCTTCCAGGTGACTTTAGGCATTGTTCCTTCTGGATCTCCCTCTAGTCCCTCTCTCCTTTCTTCGGTCCCCTTTAGGTTTCACATCTTCCTATTGCTTGGCGTCCTCCTAACCGAGGACCGCTTATAACAAGCTGAACGTTGGAGTTTTTTGTTACGACGCCTTTTTTTTCTTCTTCGCCTTTTTCTGTCCGGTACCTCCGATACAGACAAAAAACGTCACCACAGCCGATTTATAGTCCCATCGATGACCGACTGTTGTCCATGTCCACTTATGACTATGTACTTGCTCGACCTTGGAGAGACCAATGGTCACGAAACAATCTTATCAAATTTAAACAAGATTTTTTTACTAAATTTTAAAATTATTTACATTAATCATAAGATTTAGACAATTAATAATAAGATTTAGGAATAAATATAATCAATAAAAAAAAATAATATAAATACACTCTTCAAGAATCGAACATTTCATATTGAATAGCGTAAAACTATTTTGTCACATAACATTGATTTTTTTACGTTGGTTTTCTGCCTCTTACACATGTTTACAAGCGAAAAAAATTAAAACTGAATTGATGGTTTTACAGTTTAAGTTGTGGTTCCGTCTTAAATCTTGCATTGAGAAGAGACCTTTCTTGAAGAATGTCCTTTTCGAAACATTTTTTTGCCTTTTAATTCTAGGACTTATTGGCCCTTAACAAAAACTTTTTTGTGCTACATATACTACATTTTAAAACCATATAATAAATCCTGAAATACTGTCTCTTTTTTACTGTTCCTGCGCTGCGGTTTAATACGCATCTTCAAAAGTAAATCTATTTTCTGTATTCAGAAATGATTCAAAATTAAGTTACAAATAATTTTATCAAAATCTTTTTATATTCAACGTAATTAACGTAAATTTAACATAAATTTATATTAAAATTTTTACCATTATAGTAATAATAAGAGAAGAAATGAAAGAATATAAAAGATTATTTATATATTTTTCTTATGTTTCTGAAGCTTTTTATTCAAATATCTTTACGTTTGCACATACGTATCACAATTAAAAAAATTTTTTCCATAAAAAAATGTTCCATGAGAAAACCTATTTTTTGTCAAATTTAATTCAATTGTTTGGCGTAATAATAATATAATTTTCTTATGTATGCAAAAGTATGTTTGATACAAGTTTCTGTAATAGTCGCTCAAGCATACACACGTTACTTACAATTAGTCGCAAAAGTTCGTGTTCCGCCTAATAATGGATTTGCTCACGAAGAACAAATTAGCAGAACGATATATCTTCCTGGCGCCCTTTACAAACGCGTGTGTTCTTATACGTAAACGATTGTCCGATATTTAATCTGCGTACACGCCATAAGGGATGTGTTGTTACTCGTGATTTCCACATAAATGAGAAAAAAAATACATCGTGTACTTTAATTACGTTCGAGTGTATCATTACACACGCATTCAACAAAATTCTTATCTAACAAATATGGTAGAGTTTGTTAACTTTGCAACTTTAAATTGAATCGAAATTTTCTATCTCACTCATTCTCTCTCTCTCTCTCTCTCTCTCTCTCTCTCTGTCTCTCGTTCTCTCTTTCTCTCTTTCTTGTTCGCTTTTTACATATATCGAAATAAATTGTTTGATTTAAAATGAACTTTTATGAAATATAACCTTAAGATTTACTGAATATTATTTAATATAATAAATTATCTAATTTTTCTTTTATTTAAATTACATAAATATTAATTAATTTCTAAAATTAATTAAATTATTTTTAATAAAAATTCTGGCAATAATTTTTTCTACTTTTTTTGCATCTTTTCTCTTTTTTGTATTTTAATTTTAATAAATTAGTTTGATATATGTGCATGATATCGTATATTGATGGATATTATTTTAATTGAGCTAATTATTTATTTTTTATTTAATTATGTATTTTTCAGTTTTATTATTCTTGGGTATAAATATATTTGTCTTATCAAAACATTAAAAGCTAAATTTCTTTGTTTCAAAAATCAAATTAATAATTTGATGTGAATAAGTATTAATGTGTCACCGATCGTGGGTAATCAGATCAATGACACGGAGGAGAAAATTACAACGTGCGCAAGAGAGCGGAAGTGAGACAAACGACATACGGTAGAAAGAAGCGTGAGCAACGTACACGCGCCCGCGGATTAAAGAGTTATTTGATTCTCGGAGGCGGCCATAATTCTCCCGAGCTATTCCCGTTCCGCGCGCGCTCGCTCGCCCACCAGAATATTTTAACATCAGGGGTGGGTGGCAGCCCGGCTGATTCTGTGCCTGGATGAGTTTAGGTTGGGACACGGGACACATGTACCAACGCACACATGCACATAGAATAGAATGTAGGAGGGTTGGTGGGTGAGAGTTGCGGGTCTGCAACTCCACGCAGCTGACAGCTGTTTCCTCGGTGGGCCGACCAGGCCGGTGGGGAGGATTCAGCCTAGTCGCGCCCCTTCTATAATGGCTCCCTTTTCTTCCTTCCCCTACCTACAGCAGCATGGCTGGCGCAACCTGTCTCTTTCTCTCCCTCTAGATCCAGTTACGTCACATCCACTCTGTCGTCGCTCCTTCTCTATACCGTTGATGACGTCAACCTTGTGACGTAGAGTGTGGCGTCATCATCGATAGAGCAGTCGTCGATAAAATGTCGACCGCTAGAGGCGCACTGATCGTGACACGAAACCATTACTCCACCATGCGATTTGCATGTTTGTACGGAACATACGAGATGAATTAGTAGGCTTGATGTATCAATGAGAATTCTGTGCCAGACGATAGCTAAAATAGACGATAAGATGGTGGACGAAATAATCTTAGTAAGATACAACTCTATTTACGAGAGGAAGCTCTTGGCACATGCAATGGTTATGCACACTTAAAGAAATTATTTTGTTTAACTTTTCTTTATTTTAATGTATCTTTAGTTAATAAAAAGATTTTCAATTTATTCGTTGATTTATAAAAAGTATTCAATATTAATAAGATACATAAATGTACTTTTTTAACGAAATTAGATTTTTATACAAAATTTACCATTATTATAAACATACACAGTAAAGATTGACCTAATAGCCTTGTCCATCATCAAGGTCGAGCGTATGTATGTCGATGCCCTTCAGACCCGATTGAGCACGAGAGCGGAAAGAGAAAGGGATTGGGAAACGGGATAGAATAACTATCCAGATAACACATTGAATACTTTCACCACGTGAACGGTGGCAGCATCGTCAACGATAGGCAGCAATCGTAAAACAAGTGTTTTACGAGGCTCGACCGCAGAAGGGGAAACACCGCTATAGTACCGAACGCTGAGTGGGGCTCTCACGGTTTACGAGCGCATAACAGACGCGTTTATGGCCGCGATCACATAGCACGCGCATACCTACGGCTATATAACCGGGTCCCATAACCCAGTACGGAGTAAACAAATCGTAAAGCTCGTTTTCGGATTTACTGACCTACCGCAATATACGGAAAGCGATACAGAGAGTTAGCCAGCCAGCTACTCCAGCCAGCCGGCAGGCAGTGATAACCAGCTACTTCCCCTCTTCGGTTCTCTGCCTGAGTAAGAGGGGAACTGTCATGCTGATGGCATGCGATCGAGATATCACAACAAGCATGCGCGCAAAAGGGTTACGAGCCCCGTAATTGTGACAAATGAAGTAGATAATAGTTCGAGATAAATTGTAGGATATTGACTGAAGAGGCGGTTTTAGTTTATATGCTGGCTCGTGCCTGTCGTTTCTTATCAGTGCATTTTGAATAATTTTGTACACCGTAATTTATGAATAATATATGTTGTATACTTATTATCTTTTACGTGATACGTATTATTTACTAACAAAAAAAAGTAGCTTTTACATGAGATTTCGAAAGTAAAACTTGAGAAATAAATCTCTGAATATATGATACTGTATAAATTAAATTAAATATTCTATCAAATTTATGCAACAGATACGTTCTTCTGATCAATCAGCCATGCCATGATATGCGCGCGCATACATACAGTAGTATAATGTCATATATGTGTCTACATACATTGAAGATATTTTTGGATCGAATAGATGCAAAGATATCGTTCAGATATTTATTTAATCTATTAATTTAAAAATAATGAATTTTTTTAAAACACTTTTATAAACATTTAATAATCAGAAATAAATAATTTGTTATTTATTTTTTAATTATATGTTTAACTTTTTAGATGTATCATTTATATATTTCAATTATCAATCAGTCAAATGTAATTTTAATGTAATTTTAATGTAATTATATAAGTAATGATACACAAAACATTTTATCTAAAAATACTTAATTTTTAATATAAATATACTTTAGGAATACATGTATATACATATGTATATTCCTAACATTATATTATTATATTATATTTCCTGTTTCGTTTATTTTCACACAAATATCGATGTCAGCAATGTTTTATAGACTTTCTAAGTCTAACAATTAATATTTTGATCTTCAATTTATGCGATGCCTTCACTGTTCTCATATTTACTATGTAGATAATGATTCTTGGAGATACATCAAGAGAATATTAAAAAATTTTAATATATATATATATATATATATATATATATATAATATTAATTAAAAAATTTT
>Ga0157363_1002460_pt1 | contig 16329 bp, 8 predicted proteins | sample AttsexASBM1_FD_111477 | JGI IMG/M metagenome (GOLD analysis project Ga0157363, IMG submission 111477) | Fungus gardens microbial communities from leaf cutter ant in Ribeirão Preto, State of São Paulo, Brazil - Atta sexdens ASBM1 | ecosystem: Host-associated > Fungi > Mycelium > Unclassified ... | reverse complement strand
TATTTGGGAACATTATGGATATGGATTTAATCATAATTTTCTGAAAAAAGTAAATATAAAACAAATATTAAAATGAAATACACTGAGAGAAAAATGCTAAAATATTGCAAAATAAATCTTACGATTTTTTCTTCGATAATTATTAGTTACGAAAAAATTTAATCGTGATAACAAAATATATATTTCTGCAAAATATACCCCATTAATTGTAAAAAAAATTAAATAGATGACTTATTTGCTAGGAATAAAATTTTTTTTCGCCGTATTTAAATATAAAAATATATTTCAGTGAAATAAACATATTTCCCACAAATAAATTTTTAAGTATCTTTTTCTCAGTGTAAGCACGTAGCTTATTATGACAGTACTTCGAAAAAATTAAGATTTTAATTTATAACGCTTTTTTATTACGAGTTTTTGATAGAATTGCATATTTAAAGATTCGTAAGTAAATTATTAAAAAAAATTATTAAAAAAAGTTATTAAAAAAAAAATCAAATATGTTAAAGAAAATAATATTTTATAACAATTCACATTTTTTCGCCGCTGCGCTGGCGTAAAATACTTCATAATGAGAAAAAAATATCAAAGTATTGCAAAACAAATGTCATTTACGATGTTTTTCCGATATTTATTAGTTACAAAAAAATTTGATTTTGATAATAATACATATTTCTGTGAAATATATCTCATTAATTGTAAAAAATATCTCATTAATTGTAAAAAAATAAAATAGATAGCTTATTTGCTAAGAATAAAATTTTATTTCATCGTATTTAAATAAAGATTTATTTCAAAATGAAATAAATACATTTCTCACAGAAGAATTTTTAAATATATTTTTCTTACTGCAGGTAGCTATTCCAGGTTAAAGGTTAATAGTATTGTCTAAAACAAAATCTTTAATGGATTATTTTAATTTACATGCTACAAGATGCAGATTAGATCAATGGATTCTTGTAACGACAGATTAAACGTTAGTCGATAGTGTGGTGATAATCTACCGCAAGATAACAGGATCATAAAAGATAATTTTACGCTCACTGCTATTTACATCCCCGTTGTCAGTTATTCATATGAAAAACGAATGAATCCATACGCGATTCCTGCGGATCACCATTGAACGGCTATGTTCGATTCCACTGGCCGTGCGAGCGCGATAAATTTCATCACTGACATGGGATTAGATTTCGAATGAAGTCGGTATTCGTATTGCAGAGTACTTAACGTCGTGTAACGACTGCGGGAGGTTCATGTCGCGGTCGCGACTCACCGCGGGTCGGGCTGATTAATGTCTCCAGCCGGCGTATCTGGGACCCCTGACACCGTCGATGAAGCGTGTCGCGGCGGTACGATGTCAAGGATACAGTACCTCAGTAGCTCGACGACTTTAGGTAATGAATCTGCGGAGATTCCTAACGACATTGGGGAATTACGAGGAAATGCGCGTTGCGGCAGTCGAAATTCGCGAAACCGCAAAACCGCTTGCGGCGATATGACGTTTTTATAATATCCATGCGATTACCGTTACATCAGGACCGTTTCGTCTACTAGACGTTCACGATACAATGCCTGATATCTATGAGCTATGATTGGAAAAGCTATAAAAAATTTACTGGCACAGTAAAAGACGAAAATAAAATTGAGTTATGTACGAATTTCTGCATGATTTTAACATAACGTCAGTATTTTGAAAAGAATTAGCTATTAATAAAACATAAAGTGGTCATACATACGTTCCCTGTTTAATATTAGCTATCTATGTATGTAAAAAATAAAAGTGCATACCCGGTTTGTTAAAATATCTAAAAATTTAATTAGTTTGATACACACCTGAAAATAATTTTATTGAATTAGCAAAATAAGCAGGAAGCACAAGCTAGTTGCTAGAATATCACAATTTTTTGCAACATTGGTCATCATGTTAAGTTTCCTATTAAGTTTCATAATTATTTTGATGCCCGACAAAAATATTTTCTGATCTGTATCTAATTAAATCTTGTAATATTTTAATAATAAAATTTTTCTTTTCATCTGTTGGTATTAATGCCAAAGATACAAAATATTTATACAACATCTGTAATGACATTACCTACGTAATCGAAATTAACATTGATACAACGCGTTTAATTTAGAATTATATATTATATATATATATATTATATATATTATATATATATATATGTATATATATATATATATATATATATACATACATATATACAGAGAAATGATTCAAATAACGTAGAAGAGAGGCCTCCGAAAATAAAATTATACTATGTAAAAAGCATGCAAAAGGCGTGAAATTACGATGTTATTAATAATAAGTTTGTCAGGCATATATGCCAGAAAGTCATAATCGTGAAATAAACATTGTTACCTTAGCTCATGGAGACACGTGTGGTCTATTCAGAGGCTCGCGTTTGTCCATTAACAATTTTACCCGTACCTACCGATCGTATTTCATCGCGCTAATCCCTGCGTTTAATCGTAGAATCGTGATTATTCATCAGCGGGTGAATTTACGACGATCAACGCGAGAAAATATAAGAACCGGTGACACTTAGGATTAAGTCCTGCGCATCGTAGAAAATGAATAAAGGAGAAAAAAGGATACTTTCCTAAGAGACGAGGAGACAGAGAAAGAGAGAAAAAGAGTAAATTTTTGCGCTTAGGCTAACGGCGTGAGTAATTCACGTACAGCACCACGCGCGAGGCGCCTGAGCACTAAGAGGATGATTCATAATATTGTTAATTATGTTAATTGACGGAACCCATCGCTGCGGCTACGGGCTGCTGCAATATGCACGGGCCTTAATAGCACTGCCACGTCGCTTTGCTGTCACGTTACGAATGATGCCACGGTGACTGTGTGGCATCGGGCAGCTCTCGAGGTCTCGGAGGTTTTGCCAGGAAAAAAAGATTTAAAAAAAGGAGAGGAGAAAGAGAAGGAAAGAGAGAGATTTCGCGTCATAACTTACCGGCTAGAAAGCACGATAATCCGGCGACACGTGGGAAATTCCAAACGACGTCATTACTGTACCGTATTCTTATTCATGCGGGTCACAGGGGTTTCCATGAGCGCCAACTTCGGGAATACTAGGATATAAGTGCATCAGTAATGCGACCGTCACCGTTTAACTGACCATTAAGTATACTTACGTAGGATATCTGTTTTACGCGTAATATATTTTCAGTAAAATCTCAGAAGACTTCCCTTCGCGCGATACTCAATCTTTAAAATCTCTTTTAATTCGTAAAGATTGTCTCATGAATAATTTTGCAATTTTGTCAGACATCCATCAACGATGGAGAAAATAGTCTCAAAAGTTGAAATCTTATCTCATGTTATCATCTTCGCGAAATAAATACGTTGAATATTTTCATTCACAGAAGAAGAAAATGAAATTATCTAATGTCATTATTTCCCGATGTGAAAATGTATCACGTAATCTTTGGAGGGGGAGGGCAATATAAATCATAGCAAATAAAACGCTAATGAAAACAATTAATTAATGCCGACGATGTCGCGCGAAAATAAATCACCGGCTTTTCAGAAATGAAAGCTGAGGCAATCCTTCCTGAATTTCGCGACAAAAATGACCAACAGCCTCGCGATCGTCACACGATGAGTCGCGAATAGACCTATAATAGATCGTGCTAATGATCGTTTGATCTTTGAATACTCTGAAAGAATTTCTTGGTGCGTGTGTTACAAGCAATGAACGTATGAGCGATTAATTACGACGAAAGGATGCCTGGTGGTACGAAATGCTTCGTGCTTCGGACCGCGCGAGAAGATATTAATATAATTTCTATCACACAGTTATTAGCATTCGAAAATGTTATAGGTTATTGCAACATACATATGGCGTTGCTCGGGACGCCGGGAGTTCGCTCGGGCGTATAAATCCCAATGTCGTAAACCGCGCGCCAGTTAATGCGATTAATAAATTAACGCCAGCTGCGCGCTGTGTTTTAACTTCGTTATCATTGTAAATGATTTAATTCAGACCTGCATGTGCACATGGGCGGCGACCGACGGCGAACGCGCCGTTTCGGTAGGAAGAAAAAAACGGAGCGCGATCAGAGCATTGTGTATGCAAAGATCAAGGTATCTCGTTAATATTCGATGAAATGCAATCACAATACCTTCGCTCGATTATAAGAGATTTCACAATGGCGTTCGTTTCTTCCACTTTAATCCGGCGTGATAAAAAATGATGCTATAAATACATCTAGTGTGATAGTAAAATTGTTATATACGATCACTGTAGTACGCAGTACATTGGAATATCTCGATTAACAATCGCGATACCAAAAATCTATTCGACAAATAAAAATGGCGATATTGCAGTTGTTGCGATACACACTGCATGACCCTACCTATCTACATTACAGGTGCAGGAGGCACCAGTCTCACCAGCGTCCTCCTCTCTGAGCAACCAAAATCAAAACGAAAACGAGCAAGTCTTGCTGGCGACCATGCAACCGGTGAACGTGCTCGATCTGCACGAACCGCCGGTCGTACATACGCTTCATCCCAAGTACCACCATCACCATCATCGTCATCATCACCATCACCATCATCATCATCACCAACAACAGCAACAACACATCCAGGGCAACGATTCGGAAGACGTGCAGCAGCGCGCCGCAGCTGCGGACGACTCTGACGGCCGTGTGTCGCCTGGCACCGAGGTGGCCGCCGCCGCAGCGGGCAACACGACGCTTGGCGTCGGCGAGCACAAGATGATCGACCTGATCTACAACGACGGGCAAAAAACAGTCATGTATACTCACGACAAAGAGATCATTTATGAAAATGAGCACGCGGACCGCGTGCAGGTGGTCGAATACCCGCCACCACCGCCGTCGCCGCCGTCACCATCGCCACCATCGGCCGGTGTCACGAGGACGACAGGTCTGTTGCCGCCGTCCTGCGTCACACCGAGGTCCGCTGCCACGTCCGCCGCCGCTACTGCCCTGCATCTGCACCACTATCCGCAGCTGCAGCTGCAACACGAGGACGATCTGCCGTCGACGGTGCGCCATGCCGTCAACGCGACCGTGCCGAATGGCGGCGCCGCGACAACCACGACGACGGTTCTTGTGCTGCAGGAGCTCGTCGCGACCGATCCGACCGCCGCCGGTGCAGCTGCAGCCGCACAACAACTGACACTTACCGCCGCCGCCGCCGCTGCAGCATCCTTTCGCGCTGGGTAAGTCAAGTTTTTCCGTTACGTTTCGCGAATTTTCCTCGTAATCCGCTCAACCAGTTGGCGTATCTTTTGATCTTTATCACACGTTATTTTCTTTGTCAGTCGATTCAGATTAGATAACCTTCGATATGAATATGACTGTTCTTATAAATCAAAAAGTATACGCCTGCATCATATTGATTCAGCGAAATCATTAAATATTTATATCGTAATGCTAAACGGATTATTAACTTGGTTGAAGAATTAATCGAAATGATGCATAAACAAAAATCCTTATGTAACGGAATGGATCAGCGTATATATGCGAATAATATATAATGGGAGCAAAAATTTTCGTATATCATCTCATAGTTGATTTAATCGTGTTCGCGAATATTTCTTGAATAATCGTATGCGATCGAGCATTAGGTATATGTTTACGTCGCAAATCCCACGCGCATATTTCATATATAATTAAATCTGTCCTGACCGTGTCACAGTCATCGAATGACGTTGTATTTGAGACAGGTTGTAATTCATCCTTTCTCTGATTATTGACTCACAATGCTTCTTGCGGTTTGTCCTATCCGCACAGCAGATGCGACCGCAACGTTACAAACGAAATGTGCGGACACGAAATACTGCAGTGGGAACTTCGATGTTAATGTTTTTCATGAACAGGTATCTCCGGTATTTTCACGAAGTATGTCAAAAAATATATATTGCTATGTGCATTCGCACATGAGATTATGAATACATTATATTGCGGCATAAACTGATTAATATCGTGTCGTTGGTTGGTGCTGTAAAGATAACAGTAAGTAAAAAAGATTAATGAGAATGAATCATGTTTGTTTGTAACGTTGCGAAAGACATTGGGAGAAAAAGGCGTGATTGCCGGATACGCGCATACTTTCCTTCTGTCGAGATTGCCTGGAGATATTCAAAGTGATAATATATTAAAACGAGAGGACTCGAAGACGAGACAAAGGTCATAACGAAAAAATTGGAAGAATAAGCTAAATGTCAACTTCGGAGTTTGTTACAGGCTCACAAATGAACGTAAAGGATTCAGTGCTTCGTTAGCGCACGTATTTACGAGCACGTATATATGATTGAAACAAGAATAATAATTGCAAACTTTTACGAGTTACGCAATTCTATTCCCTTCGCAAAGGAACTAAGTACTCGAAAGTCGGAAACTTACAGATGTAATTCATCCAACTTATTCTTGAAAATCGTAACTAGATTACATCAATCGAGATTAAATCAATATTTACTCAGTGCCAGCCAACAATAAGACTATTTTTTTCCAGAAGTTATACGGATAAATCATGGGCGATCTGATAAAGCCAATGACGTCTGTACATGAAAAAAACCATCTCGATCAATAACTTTTCTTTTTATTAAATTTTTATTATTATCAAATTATGGCAGATTGTTTACACTGACGGTAGCGTAGACGTCACAGAAAGAATTGGAATGGAAGTACGTGTATATAATGCTCGAGGAACGGAGCGCTATCTGGCGCATGTATCAGCGTCGACAATTAACAATCATTGCGCGCACTTAGCCGCGAGCTAGTAGCGGATAAGTCACGTTGCTATATAGAATTTATTATTATGACGAAGACTATCATCTCGCGCATATGTGCGAGTTACGCGCGCCGGCGCGCCGTTCTCCGCACGCGGAATATTGGCGAGCCAATAACCATTAACTACGCACGCACACCTTGCACTTTTATAATAAATAAAAATCAACCGCAATTAATCGGCGTGAGATATGCACGCGGGAGAGACCTTGGATGCCACGAAAGAAAAACCGCGCCACTTCTCCGCGTCCGTTTATTTTTTTTTCGTTCACTCCGTTATTACGAAGAGAGCGCGCTGCCCGTACACTCTCCCGCCGAATTCCCGCCATTTCGAATGAGACTCCTTCTCGCGAGTCCGTTCACCAAACAAGCGGCCGCTGTTTTCTCCTTTCTTTTTTTTTCTTTTTTTCATCTTTCTCGCTTCGTCTCCTTTCCATTTTTCGTTGGAATATATGGTTGGACGTGAATACAGATTGATATATTCGGTCGACTCATTCCTGAAAAATAGCGACTGCCTCTCTCACTAAGAAGTGCCTCCATAGTGATCTTCGAAAATTCAAGTTCCCTTTCACTTCGCACCTTCAGACGCGTCACCGTGAGTTTCGACAATAATCAAGATGTAACAGAAAGAGAAAAAGGCAACCTTGAAGAGATCTCATCATATGTACAATTCACTTGCGTTTTCGAATGATTTTTTTCTTCCGCGATATCGCATATGAAATTGACGTAAAGATAGTTCTATTAAATTTGTAAAATTTAAATATTACTCGGGCTCTCGAAATTAAGAACTGTAATAAATCGTATATCGGGCAATGAGAGCATCAAAACTGCGCGGAAATTGGTGCGCAATATAATAGAATTATCTAATAATGTTTACATAATATATAAATTTTTAGTAATTATTGTCGGTCCTATCTTATTTGAACATTTCGATTTTCTTCAAACCATCTTCAGCAAATTCATAGATATTAGATGTCTTGACAAAATATTGCGACGATGTTGGAATTAAACTCTATGTGAGATTGAGAATGAGCTTGTCCCTACTGTCTGATTGAGAATTGCCGAAATTTCGTCTCTTCGTTATTGCCAAGTGATCTTCGAAAATTCAACTTCCGTCTCTACAGATTCTGTCTCTCTTCCTCTCACAATTTGTTATTCTAAATGTAATAAGTCAAAATATAAAATGGAACGATGACAAGAAATAAAAGACTTTTACATTGAGTATACGATATAAAATTATAACATGTGTTATCCAGATGAAAGTCAGTCTGTTAAATTTACTAGACTTCTTTTTTAATTAGAAAGTATATCTGTTGTTGCTATTGTTATAGTTGTTAAGAAACGAGATTTTTCGAGAAGCGTATTTTTATACTGTATCTCGCTCTTCTTCAAGCAACGCAATAAATAATTGATAATAAATAATTTCTTGCATAACAAAGAAAATGCTCCGAGTTGAACTCTTTCGTTCCCGTGATCGAATGAGACGAGTAAAAAAAGCCCCTAGAGGGCTTCTCTGCTATTCTCTTTTGTCTAGTCCTCCACGATCAGAACGAGGCGGGCAAAAAACAATCCCTCGTATTCTCTTAATCTCTTTCTGTTGGTCGTCCAAGTCGTAGGAATGAAGAGAGAGAAAACGTGTACCAGGAGAGAAAGGGAGCCATCCCTTTCCGTTCGTCCATGGTTTCAAGAAGGAAGTAAGAAAACAAGTTTCTCGCGCGAATTCTTATTTCTTTTTATTTAATTTGCAGGATTAACTGTTTATAGTTCGCGTCCACAATATATTTTTCCGTAAAACACAATTTGTAAATGAAAAAAAATATATCTCTTATCATTGAAATATATTGTAAAAGTAAGATTATAATACGGAAATAATTCGTGTTAACGGAACGACAGAATATTCGATGTTTTCTGTTTCTTCTAAGCACCTTAGCTAAAGATCGAGTCAAAGGAACTGGTTAAGCAAACATGCGTGGGTGTGTGATATGAATGAGTATATATGACAGGTGATGCGTGTTATTGATATAAATGTTCAAGAAAAGCGCAGTGTATTTAAATCTGTATACAACGTCATACAACAATTCAATATACTCGCATTTAACGCTTCTTCACTATTTCTATTCGGATTTGTATAAAAATCTATCAAGACATGAAAGAATTCGATGAAACTATCTCTATGCTGGGAATGTGTATATAAATAGCTTTATTAACATATTTAAAATTTATATTTAAATAAATAAGTATATAATACAATATAATAAATATATACAGAATAAATAAAAATAAAATATATTTAAAAATATATAATATTGTGGATACACTGAAAAAAAAGTCCTAAATTAAAATATTTATTTGAATGCCAATTAAATATTTAATTACGGTAAATAAATATTTACTTAATAAAAAGAAGTAAATGTTGAATAAAATTAATGTTTTTTGTACCAAATAAATATACCTTTATATTTAATATATCTTTATATTTAATAAATATTTAGTTGGCATTATTCAAATAAATATTTATTTAAATTTAAAATATTTTTTTTCAGTGTAAAAATAAAAAAAAGAGACAGATCGCTTACGGCAATTGCTTTATCTGACATTATTAAATATTTAGCGGGACTTAATTTTTTAATTCTGAAATATAAAGTGATTATTTCGTCATGAATGAACAGAGCAAGACGTGAATCGATAATTGCAGTCCATATATACGTTCTATAATTGTCAGCATGTAAAATGGAAACGATCTGCTTCTTTCTTCGACTCGTTCGTCTTTTTAATTCAAGTTCCTTCCACGAGAAGATTATCCGTCCAGGACGGATTGATCCATCTTAAATTGAGAACCTGTCTCGGATTTCGCCGTCGGGCGAGCAACCGCGAACGAGTTTAAGCCGTGGAATAAGTAGCTTAAAGGGAGCGCGGGATGAACGGATCTCGCTTTCGACAAGTTCCAAATCGACCGACTGAGTTTTATCCTGACGAGTTTTATCGCGTGCTCATCTCGTACTTAGTAAATATACTTGCGAACTTTTTAATCGGATTATGGAAGAAAGCATATTTCCTCAATAAAACACGCATTTCATCGAAATTTTAAATTGCATTTATTCGCATACAAAAATAACATAACTATAAATCGTTGGACGTCAATGAACGACGAAGAAGAAAATATTTTTATAATAATAATTATAGCTGACAACTAAAAAAATCGTGTACGTGAATTATTATATCAGTGAACAGAAGAAAGAAATGTTGTTATTTCACGTGTACTTAATTTATAGTCCATTTCCTGCCACCCTATCTTGCGCAACGCGATACGACTTAATATACTCCTACGCATTCCGTCTTTTCAATTAGCCAAACGTTACGAGATAGATTCCGATACGTTCGCCAGACCTAATCGATCGTTTCCAACGGCAACGACGACTTTCCTGCCATTTTACAAATAACGCACGACAAACAAGTTCGCTGCGCCGATCGATCACCGTCTTTCTCCCTCCGAATCACCGCCATGTTAACCGATATTATCAGCCACCGGCGTGTTTCTGTATACCATGCTAAAATAATGGATATTAATGACGTCCGCGAGAGACATCGCGGTATGACCTACTAACGCGTATTTTTCGCGATTCCATAATTCGCCCGCGTATAGCAATTTATGGCGTTCCTCCCACGCGGAAAGGCGCTGGTGGTTTATCTCGAACAACGCCAGAGATCGTGCAGTATGTTTTTTTTTTCATATCGCAGGTCGGAAAATTATAATGTTGGCGTGACGACTTCACACGTCGCTGATCACCGTATTTTCCGTCAATGGGACGCGCTCGCGCAAATATAATCCTTGTTCCATGTGTAGGTCCGCCGCAGCGTCGTGGTAACCACAATGGCGTCTAATGGCGAGGAACCGAGCATCGCTCGAGGGTCGCGGCGGCGTAATCTATGTTAATGCACCGGCGGAGGTGGTTGAGGTATAATAATAGTGTTTTTGAGGATGTGACGTCATACACACCGGCGCGCACGCACACACGGCGTGGCACGCATATGCGCTTTTCGTGGATTATTTATTTGACAGATCTCCCTACGGGGCGTTTCTACGTTTATAACCCGGCATCTCCTCTCTCGGTTTGTGTCCCACCATATACAGCCGCGCGTCCGGTCGGCGTACCGGTGTAAGTTACCGGTGGCCTATTAACGCCGGCCGTGGAAGCACGATATATCCGCGTATACCTGCAGGCACGACGAGATCGGTTTCGAGAATGCCCGCGTGGCACGGCACCGGAATTTTTTCAGCTCCGTTTTCCACACGCTTCTCAAGAAGCGCGAGATACTCGCCGACGGGATCTCCAGCGAAAACGCTTTATTATGTAAATTGTATTAAGCGTGAAACGCTAACGCCAAATGATTATCAATTAATCTGATCCTACGCGTAATGTTAGAATAATTATGCAGGGCTGTCACGTGAGAAGAAATAAAGTACAGTATAATAAATGAATCTACTGGAAAAAATATTAAATAAATATTTATTTGAATAATTCTAAGTAAATACTTACTGAATATAAACATATACTTATTTGATACAAAAAAACGATTAATTTAATTTAATTATCATTTTTTTATTAAATAAATATTTATTTGATGTAAGTAAAGGTTTACTTAATACATTCAAAGAAATATGTATTAAGATTGATTAAATTTTTTTCAGTGTGATGGCGTCAATTATATTAATTGGCGTAAAATATTATTTACAATATATTTAATTAAATAAAGCGAAGATATATATTAGGTATTTTGAAATAACTGACTGTTACAAAGTTTAATCATATATGCAAGTCAATGTTAAAGTTAATTTATATCAATCGATAATAAATTAGCGCGTAAATGTAGGTATGCAAAATACGGTGCATTCGCGAACTGTATCGCGTGGGTTAAGTATACACTCGGAATGAAATCCCCCTCATCGTTCGTGAAAGTGCCGCCGTATCCCGCGAATTTTTGGATTACCGGAGGCCAACGTTTCGTATGCGCACCAAATTGCCGTAATGATGGTGCACCGACGTAAAAACCATTTCTCTCTCTCGTTCGTGGAAACGAGAACGTACAAGTCGGGCCCCGCGTCTCTTTCGTTTGTCCCTCATTCGTTTTTCTTGTACGTCCCGTATCCCGTTCCACGAAGCAACTCCGCAGTCATTCCACGTTGCTCTTCTAGAAACGTCGGACAAAAATTACAGATATATAACCGATGAAATAACTGATATTCTCCAATTTATTCGTTGCGATTATTTCGCACTATCGTTTTTGCATTATTGGGTTTATTACATCACTTAATCGATGCTTGCTGCAGGATATTTCTCCGTATTTTTCAGACTTTTTGTAGTTTTGCGACTATAAAGAGAGATTATCATAAAAAAGATCTTGATGTGACTACATGATAAATATCGCTTATCATAAAATCAGCTTTTTTTAACGATGAATTGATGATACCTTTGTAAAACATTAAAACATCAGAAAATGATTTATGTTTTACAAACGACTTTTCTTTTGAAGTCTCATATTTCTAATTAACATCATACTTCCACGATTTTACGCGCGATTGTGTATAATTATATGTAGCAATCGGTGAGAAAAAAAATTATATTGAACTAAGATATTCACTAACGAGAGTAATTAACTTCAACGAATACCAGGAAAAACTGAGTCATCGTCTACTTCACATTCATCCCACGCAAAATTGTAGCTGAAATCTGAAATAAATAAGAATTTTCCATGTCGATTTCGTAATGTGATCGATTCTAAAGTGATATATCTAATATAGTGATCTATAAATTGAATACGAATGTGGTCTCATGCACAATATAGGTACATATATATATATATATATATATATATATATATATTGTGCATGATCACATATATATATCGTAATCACTCACAAATAGAAATCGACTGACGTAAAAACAAATTCGTTCGTTTGCGCCCATGAATGATTATGATACGACGCAATAGCGTAAAACATATAATACGTGCACATGTAAATGCAAGATATGCTGCATGTGTTAATCGCATGTATTAACATATTTTCTTGCGAACGATATCTCTATTTTTTTTCACTGCCTTCCTATTTTTTCCGTCTCTTTATCTCCGTGCGGTTAGCAAATTTGCATACGAACGAACTTAGTGTATTAGTAAACGTTACGTATAGAAACTTCAAGAAGTGAAATCAACTATCGATAATCGACCCGCTCAAACTCCCGGCTCTTGCTCTCGTAAACTGAACCACGAATCGTTTCCACCGGTATCGATATCGATATTGATATTTTTCGCGTCGAATACGGCTCGCACTTGCACGGTAAAAATGTTTTGTTGAAGTAAACAAATATTTAGTTATATGTATAGATATATTATCTTTTTAAAAAAGATAAAAAAGAAACCCCAAGTGTGCGTGTACTTCCCATATATTCACAAAAAATTGTTACATAAACTAAAAAAAAACCGTTACATAGATAATATAATTCAAGTAGTAATATTGTTAATTTTTTATTATAAATTATCCCTCAGTAGTATTAAAAAAATGCATGTATTAAAAAAGAAATGAAATAAAATCTTTAAATTGCGCCAATTGCAAAAAGAATATATATTTTCTTGCAACATATAACTTTGTAAATTGCGAAAAGAACATATATTTTATTTCAACATATAATATTTAATTAACGAGAAAAGTGATATGTACCTTTATCTTTCTATTCAAGAATCTTTTATATTTGCAATGGAATACATTAATCTCAAAAAAAGACGAAATATCACAAAATGAGAAAATTTTATTAAAATAATAAAATTTTATTAAAATAATAAAATTTTTTATGTAAAAAACTTGGCGCTAAATCTCAAAATATACACTAAGAAAAAAATATTGTTGATTCAATTAAAGTCTATATTACGGGCTATTACTAACATAAGTGATTAATTCATGTATATTTTTATTGACATAGAGACATAAATTATTATTTCAATAATCAAGGCTTTTATGTCAATAAAAATATATATGAATTAATCACTTATGTTAATGACAGCCTGTAATATAAAATTTAATTGAATCAATAGTATTTTTTTCTCAGTGTATTAAAATTCTCTTTTTATATTAAAAACCCTCTTTACATTAATTTTAAAATTCTATGAAGACATTGTGAACAGCAGTTTAATGGACAAATCACTTCATATGTATGTGCACACGTACAACTAAAAAAATTTGAAAAGCTGAAATGGTCCCTTTTTGGGAAACGATTTCCAGATCTCAGTATCGGCTGCATCAATTTTATTCGGACTTGTAACAATCGGAAAGATACTGATGACATTATATAATAAAAGTGTTTTTAGATTTTTGATTGCGGCTTTAGTTTCGCAGAATTCTACATTCTTCATCAACATCATTTTTAAACGAAGTTTTGGCTGCTGCTTTTTCAGTTTTGGTTTCTTTAGTATAAAAAGTATGAGACTTTTTTATTTTTATAGGAAACTACAATAAAGCTGATGATTTTTATTCTTTTTTTTTATATGGAATTGTAAAATTACAAAAAGTGTTACTGGAACTGTCATTGTTTTTTGAAAATTAATAAGACACCGTGCTAACTTCACTTTAACTACCTTACATAATTGTTTTAAAATTTATCAAGAGACAAAATTTATCACGAGAGCCTTATTGTCGTCATTCTCTTCCATCAATTACAGCCATCGTAATCAAGTGTTCACATGCAATGGGATCATCCCGTCTTCCCATTGCAATCCATGGTGATAAGCACTCAGCCAAGAAGTGTAATACTTTTCGGATTTTGTCAAAAAGTTCCATGACATGGGATGTGATGTAAAAATGTAATGAAAAAGAACTCCTTTTTTCAACACTACCACTTCCTTCACAATAAATTTCATTCCAACGATAAATCCTTGCAGATCCACAAACGTTGGTACAATTATGGTGAATGACTTTTCGAGACTGTGCTTGATCACAAAAGATCTTGATTTTTATCTTTTATATTGAAAAGAGGGGGAGGTGTGAAACATCATTGCGAATATATTCATCCCGTTACCAAATTTGCGACCACTAGCTTTATCTGAAATTTTGACATCAATAAACATTAGATTAAAATTACTCAGAATTAACGGAAAATATCATTGGAATTGCGATAAATTATCAGCACAATATTTTTTTTTTCATGTGCTGCAATGTCTCCTACATTTAAATTTTAAAATCTATTAATTGATAACTGGAATAATTTTGTTTTCAAATTAAATATATTGGTAAAACTCAAGCAGTACTAACGGAAACTGCAGCCAAAAGTAAAAATATTTTTCTTTTCTTTATACTTTAGAGGGGAAATTTCATGCTAGATTCGCAAAAGTTAGCACGCTATTTTTAATTTTAATTGTTTAGTATAAAAAATGCGAAACTTGTTTTTATTTTGATAAAAAACTGTAGAGCTATGAAAAGTGCTACTATCATTTATTTTTATATTAATAGAATGCTAACAGATCCCACCTGTGAAGTTAACACAATATTTTATTAATAACTCTTCTATTAATAACTCAGTATAAGAATCGACTGACTTAATATCCAATTTAACGGAAATCCTGTATCTCTATTGCCTTTCGCGAATGATTTTTAATCTTTATCGCGTGACTATAATGCAGAATTGACTCACCTAGTTTTATTCACGACAGCAATAGCAAGAATAGCAAGAATAGCAACAACTTCGTCGTGCTCCATTAGTTCCGGACACGTCTCGCGAAATTTCGCGCTTCCGCTCAATATTATAGGTTTCACGTGTTAGACACGCAGCGAGAGCTATTTTGCCTTTGTGATTTCTCTTTCTCTCTCAACCGGACAAATGTCTGTTATTTCGCACGCATCGTTGAATGATCGATATTCAGATCAGCAAATCACCAGAACGCAAGAGTAGGCAGACGCTCTCACTTTCCAGATCCGCTTTTACACGTGAATCGTTCTGTTTCAAATTCCTCTTCCAAGACAGTTCAGAGCGTAACCGCGTAAAAGAGCTTCTGGCAGAAGAAAGAGAGAGAAAGAGAGAGAGAGAGAGAGAGAGAGAGAGAGATAGAGAGAGAGATAGAGAAAAGCAGCTTTTGTAACTTGGCGGCCCTTTAAACGTGCGTCCTCGGAGTCCGCGGAAAAAATCCAATTAGTCGTTTCCCCTCAGTCATATCCTTATACCGCGCACGGTGCGACGGAGCAAAAAGCCAAAATAAGAAGGACGCGTGCGTGCACGCATGCATGAAGCGGCGGCACGCATGAGGCACACGCAAGAAAATCCGCCCGGTACATGCCCGCCGGCCAGGGATGCATGCGATAATATCGAAGTACGGCTACTTCTCTTTCGATATTTTATGTCACACTCATACATACATTACAATAAATTTATATACAATCTTGAGGATTTTAAGACTGCCCGCTCATTATCGGAATATTTGAAAAATTGCTTGCCTCATTATTTTTTTTAACAATGATATCGCAAACGTGAGTATGGAAGACATTTTATTGGCTGT
>Ga0157363_1002459_pt1 | contig 16329 bp, 7 predicted proteins | sample AttsexASBM1_FD_111477 | JGI IMG/M metagenome (GOLD analysis project Ga0157363, IMG submission 111477) | Fungus gardens microbial communities from leaf cutter ant in Ribeirão Preto, State of São Paulo, Brazil - Atta sexdens ASBM1 | ecosystem: Host-associated > Fungi > Mycelium > Unclassified ... | reverse complement strand
ATATATATATATATATATATATATATATATAAATAAATATTTTTTAAATGTTATTTAAACAATTAATGTTCGTATTAAGGCATTTAATTATCAATACAGACACATTCTTTGATATGATACCATAAGTGATCCTACAACAAAATGATTCTAGTAACTGGCTGAGTTTAATTCTTTTTGAATCAAGATAGAAAAAATGTCAAATGAATCAAGATAGAAGAAAATATTTCTTTATTTAGTACGATCTACCATTTTGATTTATCATATTTTTTTAAATAATGCTTGCATTACATTTTTTTAATTTATTGGAATCATGACTTTTTTAGCATAAGTCGATTCCTCTCATTATTCTGTGCATAAAAAATGTTATCTATATTGCGCATTAAGAATTATCTAAATAAACGATGAAATTATAAATCGTTTCATCTAGATAATAATTTTATCATACAATAATAGTACATAAATGTGAAACACTTTTCTCTCAGTATAAGATATCGCAATATAAGATAATCAAAAGAATTACATAGAAAGATTGTCCTTTTTACCATCTTTTTCTCTCTCGATTTAAAAAAAGAATTAATTCAACTACTAGAATTACCCTGTAATAGAGTTCCATCACATTATTATATACATATTTTATTTATTGTATATAGAAAAATTATAAAGCATACACAAATGATGAGACATCAGCAGAACAGCTGTTACTAAGCCTCCCAGAAAACGAAACAAATTACAAATTACAGAGAAAAAGTACAATTCCAAAAAGATAAGCTTCTTAATAAATAATTCGATAGTTTTAAGAAGATAGAGGCTAAGAATGATTCGAGCATAATTGTTGTTACTGAGTCTACTAGAAAATGAAACAAATTACAAATTATTATATAAATTACAGAAAAATGAGTACAAGAAAGTGAAAATGAGTTCTAGAAAGATAAGTTTCTTGTTTAGTAAATAACGATAGATATCGATAGTTTTAAGAAAGTAGAGGATAAGAATGATTTGAGTATAATTGCATGATTAAAATAATAAATGCAGACTTATTATATAGTAAATGAAGACAATTAAAAAGATCAGAATTAATATAAAAAAATACTGACAATTAAAATAAATGGACTTAAAGCCTTGATACGAACTTAATAGCGGCAGAGCGAAACGAAGGAACTGAAAGGGAAGAGCGGATGGAAGAGGGTAACATGTTGTAAAATTTTGTGGCAGTATAGGAAAACGCAGCCTTAAATTTGGAAGTTCGATATCTAAGGAAGGATAAGGAATTATGATATCGTCAGTAGTGTCATCAGAATGGAGGTCGGAGTTCAAATACAGGAGACTCGGAGATATCGAGGAACGAAGAAAACGAAAAACAAGACAGCATAAGTAAAAAATATAACGCTAATGCATCTTGAGCTAACCAGAGCGCAAAAAACAAAAGAAGATACAATTATATTTACATTAAAAGAATAACGAAGACATAAATTCTGAACACGCTCGAGTAAACAATTTTTGAGAAACAAAGCTGATATGTAGATCAAGTTGGCATAGTCGAACAAGGAATTTAAAACCAGTTGGGATACTAGGAGTTTCTGAGATTGATAAGATGTGATAAGATGAAATGGATTATTCAGTCGGTCATTATTGCAATTTGAAATCGTAACATTATTTTCAAGGATAATTCATTTTAATTAACTGAGAAGTGAAACTTATTAATAATTCCGACAACTCAGTACGAAATGAGGTTAATGGTTTTTCGATTATGAGTCTCCGAAGCGTAAATTACATCTCCGCAACCAGTCTCGGGTTAACGAGACTTTAAGGAAGATCGGAGTCTTGCAATATAGGCTCTTAGAGCGATCGCCTTTTGCGTGCGACAGCCGTTCAACACTATTCAAAAGTTTTCCCATTTCCATGCCATCGCGCGCGTCTCGACGCTTAAGTTTTCGAGAGCTATTCTAATTAACGACCTAACAGTTCCCGAGGACTTCTTAATGCAGCCGAAAAGGATGCGCTTTTTGGACCTTTATGAGCGATTATCGCAAGAAAGCACGTCATGCGGAGGCTAAAAAGTTACACAATTATTCGTACTCTTCCACCAGCTGTTTGCCATTTTCGAGTAATACGGTCTCTTGTCGCTTAAAGTTATATCCGCGATGGTAACAGGCCGCTGCGAAATTCCGCAGCTCGGTGCGTCAAACGGAAGTTTGAAACTTGATTGATCTCAATGACAATCGCTGTTTTTGGCATATTTTACGCGAAACGAACAATTCACTTCTGATAGTTTGAAACGAACAATTCACTTCTGATAGTTTTCTGAAATAAATAATCTCGGGAAACGATTTTCGCTGTTTGATCAGAATTTTTCTTTTTGTTCGACCGTAACCAGTTTTCCCTCTTTTTTTTAGAAAAGTTTTTATGTTTTTTTTTTTCGCCGCTTCTGCTTGTAAAGAACAACCTGCGTGACCTGAAAAAAATACCTGAAAACAATAGATTCGAGATCAAAAAAGAAAAGAAAATGTCTATAATAAATATATAAAGCTATCCGTTGAGATGAAATCACAGGTTCGTGAAAAATAAATCACTATCAGATCAGGTATTTCTTCTCGCAAATTTTCGTGTGATTTTTTTTCTTTTTGCTATTATCCGACCGACTGGCTAATAAAACTTGCACAAAGATCGACGAGCAGATTTTCCTTCGAAGCCACGGGATGTATTTCATTCGAAAGGATCGAATGAACCGATCGATCGAAACTCGGCAATGAATCGACGACGAGGATTTCTCGCCCAGGAAAATAAGCAGAGATTACGTTCTCTCTAGAATAAAGGTAGTATATATCGAGATGAGTTTTCGGAGCAACTATTTGAAAAGGCGCACTTTTACTTCTTGCTTTTGCTTTTTTTCTTCTTATCTATCGATACTATCACCGGTCTAAATGATTAAATGGAACCTGGAATTAAAAAAATTAAAGTATCTCAAGATAACGCTATTTTTATGAACGCTATTCTAACACAAGAACGCTATACACATAAATCGCAAGGAAAATGGCATAGTTCGTAAAAGTGTCATATTTTTGAGAGCCCTATAAAAATTTTACTTATACTCGAATTATCATAAAATGTTAGTTATCCAATGTAATCTTTTTTACTTTTTGTATGTTAGTATAATTTGAAAAATGACGATTGATATAACTTATGCGTATTCAAAGTATATTTCGATAAATTTGAAGCATTTTTTAATAAATTATTGAATTAAAGAATTAATAATTTAATATCAAAGTTTACAGATGCACGTACAAATAAAAATTATCAAAAAGGATTAGAAGACTTTGAATATAAAATACAGCAAAACCAGTTTTTTAGATTTTTTTCAAAACTCTATCCTTGAAAGTTTTTTATTTGAATATGTAATTTGGATATTATATTTTCTTTGGATGTATTTGATATAAGTAATTATATTATTCTAGAATTCAACTTTTTGCATTTCATCTATAAAATTCTAAAAAGTTTCTGTGTAAAGATAGTCGTAAACAATTAAAATGAAGTATAATGACTAAGCGATGATTGCCATAGATAGTTAGATCCAATTTCGAAAAAGCATTAATAACAATTCATTAGGCATCACAAATATATTTCTACCTTTAAAGCCATATAAAAACAAAGGTATCAAATAACGAAATAACGCAAATATTAAACGTTTAATGATAAATATCGAAGATAAATAACGATAAATTCCGTCTTTTTTCTAAGATTTTAATTTAAGCTTTTTATTGCATAAAATTCTTTTACTCTGAAATAAAAAAAAATCTGTTTTTCTTTATCTCTAGACGCGCATTTTAGCTTTTAATATATTTTTAACAAAGATTCAAGTTTTACGAGATCCACAATTTCAATCTGAACGGTACATTATGTACAGATTGGTTAGCCGCTTCCAGCAGGCAAAAAATTAAAATGCAAATAATGTACGTGTCTCGGGAGATTACACAATATCGCATATAAACGTACGCGTTCCTAAAATAAGAATGGTCGTGTTTAAGGCAGTCATTTTGATAAACGCCTCGTACCTAACCGACAGTCAGTTCAGTGGCAGGCATTCCCCTGGTGAAACGAGCAAATTTGAATAACGGTGGAGCGTGAGAGCAGCCGAGCTCTGCAGCATTAATTCAAGTCTCGTGCATCGTACTTAAACACGCGATTAAACACAGCCTCGTGTCTCTCATTGCTGTGTACTAAGTGCAGCCGCGCACATATCAGAGTTTATACATCTGTCTTATCCTATTTAAGAATTCATCGGACCTTGGCACAAGTTTTCCCGATATTTGATAAAACTGACGCGAAGCGCGATCATGCTTAGTGCCGTTCATGCATGTCTCTTTAAAGCGAATCACAAGCAGAAAATGTGACGTGTAAATACGGAATGCATTTGAAATAACCTGACGCGAAGGAATATATCGCGTCAGTTTGTCGAGTACATATCGATTGATTCGACAGTTTCGACTTTATCGCCAGCGACGAACGCAAACGACTAACGAGACAGGCGGCCAGGAAAAACGCCAACTTAAACTCAACCGCTGGAAAATAAGCTGAGATTACGTTAGCGTATGGTAACAGAAGTGGTAACAGCAATATCACTGAATTTCTACGACGATCCTCTCCGACACGACAGTCCTCGACATTTCCACTTATGAACGTGTCGTTGAACCGCAGATTAGAAAAACTTGTGCTTGTTGCGACGGAAAATGCTACCGAAGGGTTGTTATCGAAGATGGAGAGAGAAAGAAAGATTTGAGTGTATGAACGAAGCATACCAGGACTTCGAGGAAACATATTTCGAGAAATGGCTGTAGAGCTTGCAAAAATCTATTTTCCATACAATTTCCTGGACAAGTGCGACCGATATATAACTTTTGACATTAGAAAAGTACTAATATTTTTTACTTATTAAAAGAACTAAGCGAATAAATTAATAAGGAAAATAAAGAATGTGATGTCCAGTATGAAACACATAATTACATTAATTTACAATAAATTTATTTTTTTATACTTAAATTAAATACTAACTATACTTAAAATTAAATACTAACTTTTATCAGCCTTTAGATAGTTATGATATTTAAAATTAAATGCTACTAACTTTTATCAGCCTTTAGATCGTTCACTCTACAGTCAATCATTAATGTATCACAATGTAACGCAACGGTATATAGCTAACAGTTATATGTTCGATGCTTTACACAGTGTCCCTTAAAAATTGCATTCTCTATTACAATTGATTTTGGCGATATTTCACTGAAATGATTAAATGCATACGTAATGCAGCACAATTTCATATTTAAGCGATAAATACTATGATGGGCTCGATACCGTTAATCCTCGCTTCCGAGCGCTTTTGTATAAATTAATGCAATAAAGCGGATCATATTATTCAGCGATTCTTTTTTCTCCGTTAGAGAGAAAACAATTCTCAGCAAGAGAGATATTGAGGGATTTAAGGAAAGTACGAAAAAGGCGGAAAATGGAGGATGTGAACGACGGTAATTTATAACTAACTAAGTAAGCTATAACTCCTGTAAGATCAGTAAATCGGTCAAAATATTAAGTACTATAAGTAACTACAGCCAATTTTTTAAATATTCAATGTTTAAACAAGTATATTCGATTCGAAATCTAATTCGATTAGAAAGAGAGAATTGTATGTAAACATAAGGTTGCAAAAATATTCTTTAAATTTTTCAGACTAAAATCTCATTCAAATAGAGTGAAAATTCATTCCAATTGATAGTGAAAATATTGTCACTTGGAACGGAGTGTCGTTTTACTCTTTATAAGGGTAAATGTTTAATTTCAACCATAGTGAATATTTCATTCGTTTAAAGTAAAACATCAGTCAAAACGACTTCAATTTAAGATTAGAATGAGTTTTAGTTTAAAAAAATATTAAACTTAGTATAAACGTAGATTAGATAAACGTAGATTCTTTAGCATTTTATCTTGAAAAAAAAAAATTGTCGACATTTCTATGCAATAGACAACAATCAGGGATTCGCTTGCCGAACTTCTTCTTGCTTAATGCATGCACTATTTTCAATTTACTCTTTTAATTACCAATGAAAATATTCATTCTACAACAAAGAAAGAATTCACTCCATTTGAACGAAAAGTTACTCTAATTTGAATGATTCGGTAATTACGCTATTTTTCAAGTAGAAATTTCACTCCAAGAAATTTCCAAGAGAGATAATTCATGCGTAAGATTTAGCCAATGTAATATTTTTGTACTCTGTGAAAATTGCTCGTTTAAACGAGCCACGAAATAGCCGCTGTATTATGCCACTGCACTGGTATGAGAGAATAATTGAACGAGTCGCGAGAAAACCGAGCTGGCGCGGCGATTCGCGTGTCACTCCGAATATCGGGCACGAATCAATCGCGTGAAAAACGAGACAATTTTCGTTCTTATCGAAGTCGCGTGACTCGTTACTATGCTCCGTTTATATGCCAAATTTTCTCGATAAATGATGATTCCGATAAATGTCGGAAATCGTAAAGTGTTTGATCGTACTTGAGATAAACACGAGACTGATATCCCTGGAGATATATTGGTGATTAATTAGTAAAAGAAACAAATGTGAGAAAGATAAGAAGGTGAAAACAGAGCAGCACATCATCTTTCAATATTCATAAGTATTGTGCATTACGCGCAGACTAGATTAATAGTTCAAGTTTAAACGAGCCTTTTTCGCGTCGCGTGAAATCCTGAGAAAGAGAGTCGACAACGACCGAATCGTTCCACGAAACCTCCCACGTGAATTGCATTTGCATAGTTATAGGAATATTTCGGTCGACCATCGGGCCACCGCCCCGTCAACTCCGAGGAATAACGATCGGTTGGTACGCGTTCGCGAGCTCGCAATCGATCCTCGCGACAATCGCCGACAATCTGTCTCGCATAATTGCATCCCCCTGGCAGTTTGTTCTAAAAGTCTACGACTTTACACACTCGGAAAATCTGTGTTAAATCTAACATCTCACATTTCACGTGTGTCCTAAACGGTCCAAATTTTTGTGTTAATTTAATACAAGCTAAACGTATTAAGGAGTAACATAAATATCACGTAAAAAAATTAACACGAAAGATGTAACGTTGACATAAACTGTGGAAGCATATTTTTTCAATAAAATTATTAAATTAACATTTACAATATATTAAATTAACATATTTTATTCGTTTATCTTAGAATTTACGTTTTAAAAATATATTATTTTTGTTATTTGTTTACATACTCATAAATTGTTATCTTGACACTAGAAATGTTGAATATCAATTTAACATAAAATATTTAAATAAAATATTAAATTAAATTTCTATAACAGCCGAGCGTTAATTTAACATCGTAATATAATGACATTATATTAAATTAACTTGGTCCTTCAGAAATCCAATTTAATACTGGCCAATTTAATAAAATAATTAGAAATTACTTATTTTAAATATTAAAAGCACTGAACAACGGTGTTTTTAACTGTGCTTTAATTGTGCTTTTATTCAAAATAAGTAATTAATCACTTCTATCCAGTATTAAGCTTCCGTAAGAGATATGTTAAAAATTCAACGCAGTATTTTAACAAGGATTTGAGTAGACAGATTTTAACACAAACACAAAATGTTTTATTTACCGTGCGTGTATTTTCACGCACATAAAAAAAATAATTTAGTTAAATACAAAGCTGAAAACAACTTTGTCGGACCATCAAAATAATTACGTGGGAATCTCAAGCATAATGTTGCACAAAGTTTTGACATTCTAACAACCAGCTTGAGCTTTCTATATATTATTTTGATAATCCAACAAAATTACATTCAAATCTGTGTCTAAATTTTTAGCTACTTCAGCAAACCCGTTCTTTCCATGCAGATAAAAATATCCTGCGAAAACAATCTGTTCTGCGAAAACGCGGTGTCGAGAAACTTCTCGTACACTTCTCTTAATCTCGAAGAATGGAAAAAAGTTGCAGAACTGTCGTGATCGAGATAATATCCTGATTAAAATAGAAGATCATGCGATATCCGGTACAGTTAGAGTTCTTCTCGTACGAGACAGGGAAGCTGCACTGTTTGCAAAAGCTAATGACATACTCGGGACGACGCAAGATTACCATATAAACCGCAAAACTCTTCATGTTCTCTCGTGTTCTATCGATCCCGAGTTCGCGTCTCCTATGCCCTTTACCCTTTGTTCCTTCCTTCCGCCATAACACATTCGGTTCAGCTGACGTAGAGAACCAAGTTGCTTTGCTCCACAGCACGTGTACTTTAGAGGGTAACCTACCATCTGGTTATCAATTAAGATGCAATTCCAATAAGATATCTTGTTGAAAAATAAAATATCTCCGTTTGGAGTAAACTTTAGCGATATACAGAAACCTATTTCGCGAATCATTTTGCGCGATTTTAGCACGTTAGACTAATATTTTTCGCTGCGTTTGCTCTCATCAGAAAACGCATTTTGACAAATATATTTTACATGAGCTCAAAAATTTAAGAAAAATCGATAGAACTTTCTAATCTACCTTCTCTATTTTTCCTACTTTTCGACCACTATAAATAAAAAAAAAAAATGCCGAGTCTGTTCGCTTAAATACAAAGAAAACTTTCGTTATTTCAGAAGCGCACATCCATCTTGAGGGACAAACGCTATTATTGATTGTTTTCGTATAAATGATATTGGTTCCTCCTTCACGCAAATAAATTCAATCCACCAAACAAATCGCTCCTGCATTACGGCGATTTTTCCTTTTTTTTTTAAATCAATCACTTCTAGTCGGGATACATTTTTGTTTCATGTCCGTTGAAGTAAACGCAAAGGAGAACGTAACGTTCCACTCTTCGTCCGCTGACATAAAGAGAAACGATTGTGACCCGCCCGCTCTCGGCGCCGTATAAAAATTTGATCGCTTTCATGGAACAATCGGGTTTTTCAGTGACACGTACCTCCGTACTGAATTTACTGAGTAAATCCGTCGTGCAGTAAATCACACGGCAGTTGATACGAGCCTGGCGAGCACTGGAGAACAATAATTCTCCAGCTCGCTCTCTCAGCGACTCTTTTCGTTGTGCTTTTTCTTTTGGAGGCACTTTTCACGCGCGGAATAATTCAATCTTACTATATATATATGTCGAACAACCAATAATTAATTACCTCTCAAATGTCTTCTTGTTTCTGTTTCAGTCACCGAGAAGGAAATTCGTCAATGGTAAGTCGACTCTAAGAAAAGCAATAGGCTATTATACTAACTTTCGCGAACTTGGACAGAATGATTAAAGATTCTGCTGATAATCAGAAGAAAATAATTTACGACAGAATTGATTTAATTCTCTGCTAAATTAAAATTTAAAACATTTTTATAAAAGCAGACTTAAGAAAATAAAGTTTTTTTCTGTAAGTAAGTAAAAAGTAGATTTAAAAAATTCTTTCGTAATTTCCAATTTTTATTACAACGTAAAATTTTTACTTTAAATAATTATTTATATAAGAATTGTTGTGTATTGTGTAGGCACAAAGGATTCCTGAAGGATTGCCCCGATGGATTACTAACAGAACAAGTATGCATTGTTGAACATATTTAAATTATTATATTAAATCTTTCCTTTCCTTTTATTTAGAAAAAACATTTGGCCACTAACAAAAAAATATTTAGTACTTGTGATAATTATATGTAAAAGTATTATGATTTGAAGCATTATTTTAAAATTATTACTATTATTCCATGTTAATAAGAAGAGTGACTATAAAATTATAATTATTATTAGAATAATAACAAATTCGATATTGAATGCACTGGTGTGTATTAAAGCGATTGTATACTGTATACTTAATCTGAGTGTAAAAGTAAATATTTTGAATTATAAAATACATATTTTACCTAATAAAATGTATCGAGGCTTTCACGGTTCATTTATTATAATTCATTCTATCTTTACAGTTTTATAATTTTTATTAATTTGTGTACGATAAGCTTAATACGCACCAAAGTATGCACTGAATGTTTCCAATAGAATTCGCTAATATTATAGCAATAATAATAAAATTGGACAGGATGATAAAATTCTTAACCGTAATTACTTTATCATGCAGTTGCAGTCATAAGTACCAAACACTTTTCTCTCAGTGTAACATAAGTAAGATGTAAAACAAGAAATTAAATTAATATAAATAGCTAGAATGCAATATTCAGAACAAAAGTATATTAATCATATAATATTACATGGTAACAATAGCGGAGAAAAAGGTTAATCACCTACAATAATCAATAGTGAACAAAAAGCTGATGATATATATATATATATATATATATATATACATGGCAATCGCGTGATTTCAGGGCTTCATAAAGATCTACAAGCAATTCTTCCCCCAAGGTGACCCATCAAAGTTTGCCTCTCTCGTCTTCAGAGTCTTCGATGAGAACGCCGTAAGTTTCTTGTCATGTGTGTAAACGTCGGTTTTTCGCGAACCCTCATGCTTTTTAAATTCATCAAGTCGGCATTCACATGCAATCGATCACGCGATGCGCACTCTCACTATCTTACTCAAATTATTTTGTTTTCCCTACGCTCTATATAGTGCTACATCTAATAGCAAGTCTTTATTATCGTTTAACTGTACGATTAAGCATTTATTTAACTCTGTATTAGATAAGAATAGACGATTAATTTACGTTGTTGAATAAATTTACACATACGTCAGGACTGAAATAATTCGTATTGATCATTGCGATATTTAATCTTTTAACTAACAATTCGTAACTCAATTATAAATTTCATTGTATCAAAAATATCAAACAATTGAATTTTCTTCATTTTATATTTGCAAATTTGAATTTTAATTACAATGTATTTAATATTTATTTATTAAATACGATTATGTTGTTTTGGTTCCTTAAAATATTAATTAGACTTTTAATTAAATAAGTCTGCAAGACCTAGTATAGTTAAGCAACTGATTTTGGCATCAGCTTCAAAGAAGTAATCACCGTCTTTTTCTTTTTTATTGAAAGAAGTTTTTTGTATGTATGACTATAATTACATGTTATCACAAATTATGGTTATTAATGCTAATGTCAGCAACAATAACTATACATAATTCTATCAACAAACATTATATTACATTATACTATAATTTTATTGAGGTGCAAAAAAGCATACGATTGGCGCTGAAAATTATAAATAAATTACATTCATTCCAGTCATTTTTATAATAATAATATAACTGTAACTTATAATCATTTTCAGTGCCAGCCATATACATATATTTGTTGATAGACGTATACATAATCATTATTACTAACATTATAGCAGTAATAAGATTAAATAATAATGTAAACATATAATTATAGTCACATATATCAAAACTTTTCTCTCAGTAGACAATCGCGTGAAGATTGGTATTCGCCACATGTCGAGTATGTTTATTGAAAATATTGAGAAATATCTGAGACAGAAATTTTCCTTTTGGATTTCTTTCACAAGACTATTCGATTTGCGGCCCGAGAGAAAATACGAATACTCGAGAGAGGGAAAACTATTTGCACAATGTATCAGCCAACGCAGTTGCTCGACTGGCAACCGATAGCTATTCGCCTTTAAAGAAACGCGAGCGCAAAGTAATCTTTGAATATTTGGTCGATAAGAAAGAAGATCTCGATCTGTGACAAAATAAGAATATGTCAAAATTTGTTGTTTCAGGATGGCACGATAGAGTTCGAGGAATTCATAAGAGCGCTCTCGGTGACGTCACGTGGTAACCTGGATGAAAAGCTTCACTGTGAGTATTTGATCCTTTATCTCCTTCGAAAAACTTATTTACTCGAATTTGAAAAAATTCACTCGTGTATTATTTTATTTTATCCTTTTGTTTATCCTACTTTGTATACGTCACAAACAATTGTTGGAACCGCGCCGTCAATACCCTTTCAATAATAAAAAAATCGTTGCAATTACTATAATTTAATTATAATTTAGTCATTTTTTATCGATGCAAATTCTGCATATCTTTTAGTATAACTATAAATGTAATTATTATTATTACTAAAATTATATATTATAGCAAAAACGATTATAAAAATGGAAATTCTAACGATAATTATTTTATCATATTATAATCACAAATACAAACTTTTCTCACTGTTGATTTACTTAACGCTATTAGGTCAATAATTTAAACTTAACTTTATCTGCAAAAATAAAAAGTTCGCCGTTAATAACTTCGCATGAAAAAATTAAAGAACTGATATTAGAAATGCATCTTAATTTTTTTTACATTTCCATAAAATCAACAAAAATAGATAAAAATTTTCATAAAATTACATTCAATTAATATTAAAATAAGATAATTTTTATAATTCATTATCGAACGATAAATTAATATCCACGCTTTCTGAAAATTTTATTCCCAATAAGAATTTGCGTAATCGTTACACATAAAATTCGAGACAGCTTATGAAAGACGATTGCAACGTAAGACGATAAACCCTCTCGATTGTTCTCCTCGAGAAAACTGTTATCGATCACAACTGGACGTAAGTAAAGAATGAAAGCTTTGCCGAGAATACGCGGTCTGGAATATGGTCGGAGAGACACAGAAATTACAAGCTCGCGAAAGAATCGTGCGTGAAACGAAAATACGATTTCGTATCTTCGAGGAGTAGCAGTAGTAGAAATCAATCGCGTTTTTCTCCCTTTTTTTATCTCTTTTCAGGGGCCTTTCGTTTGTATGACGTGGACAACGATGGCTTCATCACAAGGGACGAGATGTATAATATAGTCGACGCGATATATCAGATGGTCGTAAGTGCATCTCTTTCAAATTACTTTTTGATCAACAAGAGAAAACTTTCGACGTGAAAAATTTTCGCTTCTCAATTTTGTTGAGTTCTAATGCATCTTGCCTTATCAATTTTGCCTATTTTGCGATTTTCTCAAAATAACTTTATCTCTCCTATTGACGTCAGTTGTACAGAATTTGATGACAATCGCGAAAAATTTCTACGGAAAGAACATTTTTTAAAGTATCTAAAGAAAGAAATATCTAACAAATTTAACTGTGGTAGATACCTAAAAATAATTTTGTTAGATCATCAAAATTATTATACAAGAAGCTCAAGTTACTTGTTAGAATGTTAAAGCATTTTACTCATCATGCTTCAGCTTCCCGGATAATTATTTTGATTCAACAAAATTATTTTCTGATCTGTGTGTCTGATTAAATTTTTAGATATTTCAAGGAAATTGTTCTTTTCGTGTAGAGTTCGAGTGCTGTTAAAAAAAATCTAGTAATTATTATCTTAAATATCTTATTATTTATTCGCTTTTGATATCTATACGTGTTTTGCTTATTTTGTCTTTATACAACAGTGCTTCGCCACCTATAAATAAGATCACGATAGCACAAGATTTTCGTGCTTGCTTAACAACTTGCTAGCTGTGATGCAATCGTAATGCATCGTGCACACGTGTTCAATATCAGGTCAATATTTTATCCGAACGGGCGCGTTACATGTAATCTAGCAGAAGTTATAATCCTCTTCTGCAGTTTCCAAGCGGCATGCTACAAGCGAGTTAGTAACGTAAACTATAACGTTACCTCCTCACCGCTATTGCTCTTGACAAGCACGATGTATGCGGCTTCTTTTGAGTTACAATGCAACCTCGTACTACGCAACGTGCACTCTAATCTTTTGTCGGCGGTGACGTCTACTAAAAACTTTAAAGCCCGCATTTATACATGAATCTTGTCTTGAACAGTTCAGATGCTTATTGTTAATTTCACAGTTAGTTTTTTGAACGACCATATCTTTTGAAAGAGAAATTTTAATGAAAGCTAAAATGACAGCACTTTTTGAAAACAAAATGAATCACCTATATATTTATGTGTATACAAAATCAAAGTGTTACACTACTCTGTTATTATACGAAATTGAAACATTATTTTATCGTATATTAATGTCATTTTATACTATGCTTTAATTGATGGAACATTATAAAGATAAATAAACTATAAAATAATGATAAATCAATGTAATTAAAGATAAATGCATTTAATGAAGAATTATCATTGTAAGTTTGTTAACTACTGCAGTTGTTAATTTAATTTAACGTAAATATCGTATTCATATTCAATACAATATTTTTTAAAATCTGTCAAACTTAGCACAAAATGAAAATTAATTCGTCATTTATCAATGCAATAGAGAAATTGCAGATTTATGTCAAAACTACGTTAATCTGTAAAATAGAAATATAAGATCCAAGTTATAGCAAGACATAAGATAATTAAGATTAAAAAAATAATTATTGTATGCATCAAATTTTATATTCATCCTTTAACTGAATGTCTAATAAAAATATATATATATATAATTTTTAAAAAACTTCGTGTGTGTGTGTGTGTGTGTGTGTGTGTGTGTGTGAACTTTCTATAAGATTTGATAAATAAAAGTCTGTCTTTCATTCTTATTTAAATCAATTAAAATTAATAAATCAACAGAAAAAATAAACGAATAGTTATTTATGTAAACATTAAAAAATTATTCTTTTTATAAATATCAATATAAGATTAATATTAATCTCGGTCATCTCGGTTCAATTTACTCTTTATCTTTTTCTAATTGTAAGAATTAGAATTCTAAAAATTAGAAAAAGATAAATAGTAAGTTAAATAGAGATTGAATTTAAATTAATCTTACATAAATTGATGGTAAAACCAGCCTTAATGATTTGTGGAAATGTGATATCTGCGTTTCTTTATTATCAGAATATAAAAATCTCGGAGTATCAAGCCCTCAGCGACCAGATCGCATAGCAATACAATTAAAAAAACGATCAGCTTCTAGTATAAATAATTTGCTGTGAAAAATTTAATTATAAAATCCATTAAAAGAATATATCATATTATAAAATTTATTATTATTTGTATGCCGAATATTTCATTTAATGCATCACAAATTAATTATTAAAAAATGATCAATATGCAGTTTGCCTCCGAATAATTCGCTCAAGCTGATTGTTTGTGTATTGTTCTGCTCTCAATCCGATAATGGTGGAATTTTTATTTTCAAACGAGAGATTCACGCAAAGCGCGATGCGAAATGAGGTATAATCCACAAGTGTCGTTAAAAGAGTATAATTATTACCTGCGAGGTATCGCAATGGAAGCAGCAATTCGTAATCCCCGTATTTATAATTTTATTTTGATCCGACACTTCAAATGAATCGCGCGAAATATATCTGCTAGATAATTGTTGTCTTTTGACAGGTGCGAGTCATTAGTCGCGAGAGTTATATTACTAAAACGCTCGAAAAGGCAATCGTGAACTGTAGTAATCGGGAATGATTGCATTTCAAAGGATAATAACGCGGTAAGTACGCACCAGTACTTGCCCGTTTTGGTGTCGCCGTACGAATGATGACACGGCCGACACGTCACAACACAAACACCAAGGTCGCGTGCTCATTTGCTATCATCTCTCGAGTGTAACATACCGTAAAATGAGGTAACTGTAACTACAATCCATTTGATGCTACAAATGCTTTGAAGCATTCTCTGATCAATTAGTAAAATTCTTTCTTCTGACTGATTAATCAAATGCTTCAAAGCCTTTATAACGTTAAATGAATCGCACTTTTTGGTTCAAATTAAAAAAAATGCCTAAATAGTACATACGTTTAAAATTAAAACATAAAACGTCTTTAAGATGTTTTTAAAACGTTCTCGATTTTGACACGCTGCTGTCTAGGAATTATCAAAATTTGGGCCAAAATTATTTCGACTGGGTCAAAGTTACTCGTCTTCGATTTTACAGTATTAAAAAATATATGTACAATACATTCCGTAATGTCAAATTAAATCCGGCAATTATTATCTCGACAATGATATTATTTTGTCTTGTTAGTGTCGCCTATGGCGAGAGGCATATTTTATTTGTTACTGCTTATATGTTATTGCCTTATATTCTCTATTGTGATTGGCCGATTATTGTTCACGTCTTATTGTTTTACGTTTTTCTATGTGCCACTAGCTAAGAAAACGATTTCCACTAAATATTGAGAACGTTTGAAAACTTACTGTTGTATTCTGTTGTATTCTTTCAACAAGTACGTTATAATTTAATTGATACAAAATACATACATTAAATAGTGTTAAATTTTAACTTATTACATGTAAAACTAAATTATAATTTATTTTTATTAGTTTTATTTAAATTTATTTATTTTATAGATATTATCTATAATTTTTTACTTTTCAAGAATAGCATAATTCTTCCTTTTATTGAAATGGAATACTT
>Ga0157363_1002458_pt1 | contig 16331 bp, 7 predicted proteins | sample AttsexASBM1_FD_111477 | JGI IMG/M metagenome (GOLD analysis project Ga0157363, IMG submission 111477) | Fungus gardens microbial communities from leaf cutter ant in Ribeirão Preto, State of São Paulo, Brazil - Atta sexdens ASBM1 | ecosystem: Host-associated > Fungi > Mycelium > Unclassified ... | reverse complement strand
TCTCGTTGCTAATACTTTTGAACAAGGGAACTCATTATAGTAAATTCTTCTTGAGAGAATGAGAAAACTTACTTACTTGCAATTACTCGATAACAATTGGATCTCTTTTTGTAAATGCTGTTTGGACGGTTATAGAAAAAAGACTTTTGGACCAACAAACAATCGCCCATTATAAATGATGACTTCATAATCGTCCCAATAGTTCAAACAAATCAATCGTTGGTAAAATCCCTCTGTCTCTGTACCCAGCCAAGCAATCGCTGATTATATTTTTCTGCTCCGAATAGCACCGCTAACTATGCTCTCGCTGGCTGGTATTTTACGCGAATTATTTCGGCGATAAATTTTCCTGCAAATATACATCACCTGATATGATTTATGTACAAAAGTTATCATAAATATATATTACGTCCTGAACGGTATCTCTTTTTGCAGCTTTTTAAACAACCTAGATAATAATAATAATTATGATAATATTATTTTAAAATAGTAAAAATAAATGTGTTAAGTATTATGACAGTTTTACAGAAAATGTTACAATATGTAAATCAAATTTAAGATAAGTAAATTAAAAATTGCAAAGTTTTTTATTTTCTCCCACGAAATTTTTTATGCTCTTTATTGAACTAAAGTAAATAATTAAATTACCATTTAAAATCACACACGCACGCGCGCGCACACACACGCACGCACGCACGCACGCACGCACACAAAGAATATTCTTGTACACAAAAAAATGTAATAAAAACATATTTATATAAAAATATTTAACTTTTTATATAACTTATTTTATTCGTATGTGCTGTTATGAAGTTAACATATACTAATCTTCATATGAAGATTTCAAGAATGTAATGTGATGTAACGAGTAGTCCAACGAGCGTTTCTACTATTTCATCTTCTAGCCGATAACATAATGGCCTTGAGTGGAAAATCGGAGGAGCTAATAAAAAGTATGTTACAAGGAAGATAAACGACAATGATGACGGACCAAAAATATAGCATAGAGCTGGTAAGATTTCTCTTCTTATATTCTTCGATCATTCCTTATATTAGTTCTCCACGCCATCAGATCATTGACCTTACGACTTACAGATATGACAAAGACGCTTTCGGTCTCGGCGGATAAATGATCCCTTTGGATGCGGGTCTAAGATTGCCCATACTATATAATAATTATTACGACGGTTTTCTTTTGGGAATCATCGATCTGTGAGTGCAACAAATGAAAAACTCGGGGCATGGAATCACTTCAAAGAAAATGAGGTCAGAAGAAGATAGATATCTCTAAGATATTAATTTTTTGATAATAAAAAGATATTACAAATATTTTTAATATTATACAATAATATTAAGAAAGAATTTATAAAAAAAGTTTATTGTTTTTAATAATTATAACAATAATTTTAATTTAATAATTCTAATAATATCTAACAATATAATTTAAATATGCTACTGCATATTTAATATTATTGCTTACATTTCAATTAGTGCAAAAGCGAAATGTATGTGTATTATCAGAAAAATTAAAAAGAAAGAAGGAAATAATTCACAATTGTGCAGTTTGCGATATGCAAGTTGAAATTCCGATGCAAAAATGGTTTCAAGTAATTTAAATTGTAATCCTCATAGAGCCCTATGACGAATGAGAGAACAATGTCGCCAAACATGATTATAGTAATAATACGAGGTCGCGTATAATTATCCGGTCAGATAATAATAGTTCCAGGTCAGCACGTTTACTTGGGCTTCGCTTTGAAAAGCTTTGTGCTCGGCTGTGCCATGCCCGAGCGGACAGACGACAGGGATCCACTAATAGGCCTTCAAGAGCAGGAACGCGATTCTAGAAAGCCCTAACAACGAACGCGATTTATCCTTCATCCTCTGTACTTGCTCACCTTTATTCCGGATTTCCGGGATCTCCAAATGTGTCTGAACTACGACGATCAATCGACGAAATGAGAATTTCAGCGATCTAATATCACTCCTCTAATTGCGTAGAAGGTTCCCTTGCGCGTATCAATTTTATCTTAGGAAGACTAATAACTATATTAATTACGTTGCATATAACTATAGAATTGTGTAAAATTAATAAAGCAAAAAACTATAATAATACGTTTTGATATGTTCTGTTAAAAATTATTAATACAATAAAGATAATTGTGTTAATAATTTTGTGTTTTAATAATAAAATTAGTGGATTATAATTATTTCTTGACAAAAAATAATTGTAAATTAACAGAACCCAGATAACATACATATTGCATAAGATATCTAAAAGACGTCTTTTAGACATAAGAACATCTAAAAAACATTCTTTAGATATCTTATGCATACGAAAATGTTATCTGAAAAGATCTTCTTTAACTCTTAAATTTAAGAATAAAGATAAAAAGTAATACACATAAAATAATAAATATATTAAATATATCAAGACAAACAACTTGATTAAATTTAAAATAATTAAAAAATTTTAAATAATCTGTTATGTACACATAATTACGTAAAAAGTAAACTCAAAATTACATTTTCTATACAAATCCGAAGACATTTAAAAACATTTAAAAACATTTAATTAGAAAATAGCATTATTATTGCAAATTATATTTGGATGTATTCTAGTTAAGATGAATATAGCTAATTATCGTAAATTACGTTGAGAATCATTAATCCGATGTAAATTGCTAAAAATTCTTGAACTGGATAAAATGGAGACCGAGTAAAAGATTTAATTGGTTCTTCATGGCATCAACATCGATCTGGGTTAAGAATCACAGACGTGCCATGGAATTCGAATAATTCTTACGACGATCGCGTTGAGAAACGACGAATGCTAGTAGAAAATGCTGAAAGAAATTAATTTAACCCCTCACGCGTGGGGAGCTGTAAAAAAAAAATGTCCGCGAAATTGGAATTAATCCGACCTCTCGTTATTACAAAGAGCTCTCTTTGAACTCTGCAGGGTCGGATTATTCCATAAGAACCGACTTTCGCGAGCCAAGCTTGTCCCACGTAATCATATCAAATGTTCCTAATATTTTTAGATTTCGCGTGAATTATTCTCCCGCGGTTCAAGCTTTGCAATATCTCGCGCGCCCCTACTTGTCTTCTTTCTTTTTATTCGAGACACTTTCCAGTTTCCGCGTTCACTATCGTGTAAAAGCCAAAGTCAAGGTAGTTTGCGGACTTGTCTTCTCGATAATCCGCCCTCGCAGCTTGGAGCAGACATCTCCCGGAGCGTGTAATTTCCGCGCGTAACCGCACACAAGGGTACGCACACGTTATGACGCGCATTATTGTGTGAATGCACCCTTTATGTAACAGGCAACCCCTGGCGCGGCTTTCAACCCCTTTCAGTCAGCCGAGACGGCGACGGTGACGATGACGACACGAAGACGACGACGACACCACCACTGATGAGATGTACGTCGAAGTCGACGACGTCTCACATTCCGCAAACTCGTGGAAAGACAGACAGGGTTCTCGTCATGGTTTCTTCTTTTGTCTGCCTGCAATTACGATGCTTCTATTGAAAACAACTGCCACCACGCCACGCTGTGCTCGCTATGATTGTTATGCACGAGGGTTTTTCGTGTCGAAAGGTGCAACGTAGTGAATGATTTTCGGTGTAATTTCGCACATTCCTTCTTTTCTCTCTCAGTTTGCAGACTACTGCACGCGATTTGCCAACATACAAGAATATTATCAATTCTGTCCATCATTTCGTGTGAAAAAAAACTAGGACATTTACAAATCCGCATTTTTTACCTTCATTTCTGATCGTGATTATTAATAATAAATTCTTTAATATTGTTTGTATTATTTATTTCCAATATAATATTGCGATATTATTTGTTGCAATCCTAGTAATCTTTCTTCTCCTGTTCCGAACGACTTTACTTTTTTCATAATTTATCAAATAAATTTGAATCTCTACACGCTCAAATAAAGCCACAATTTATTTTAAGTTTATTATTCGTTATATATTTATGTAAGCAGTGTGGAATTTTGTATTGTAAATCTTGAGAATCTTCATTTTGTAATATTTTCTTCTTCTTTGACTTTAAAGGATTGTAAGACCGCTTGTAAGATCTTTCAAAATAAGAATTATTTTATAAGCGAAAAAAAGAAGTTTCTTTTCAATATTATATTATTATTTTCACGTTTCTAAGATGATGGTTTAATGACACAAATAATTTTTGAAACAAAGAGATACCAGAAAAAAGAGTGTGCCACAGATATATTTACAATACATATGTTCATTCAATACCCGTCGATACCTACGTATACTTCGTCGTGACTTTTACAATGTCATACTTGCATTTCCTCTCTGAACGATTGAACCAGGCGTTTGGATGTGACGGCTTTTAGAGATCAAAGCGAGAGGACGTATTGGAAAATGTTAGATGTCACGATACAATCTATGTATTCTTTGCAGTACGCTGTCTTTTATATGCAGAGAATTTTTAGTCGGAAAATCGCTGATTTGTTAAAAAAAAATTAGGTCATGCAAATTGTCGAATTAATGCGAAGTTAAGTCGGTATTTTTCGCTTTTACCGCTGGTTAAATCTATTCTTATGGATTTCTTTATGAAGAACCGCTTAAAAGAATCAAAAGATAAGAAAGTCTAGATAGAGTAAAGTAGCATTTTAGTTTAAAAGACATTACGTCATAAAATGAACATTTTACAAGAAAATACGTTTTACAAGAATAAAAAAATTTTCTTATGTTTACATACTTTACATACTTTACATACAATCTGTAGTTTTAAGTATATAGTATCTGCAATTTGCAATTACTTAATATTATTAGGCAATAAATTTATAGTTTATAGTAACAGCTTACATATAAGATTTTTATCAACATTTTAATTCTTTACAATTGAATTTTAACGAATAAATATTCAAAATATCAATAAAAAGTATGTTACAATGTAGAATTTTATTTTAATTATAAAATTTATTTAATATTATTTAATTAATCTATTTAAGCTAAAAATTTGTCAAATCAAAGAAGGAAATCATTCATAAAGAAAACAATATAAGATTTACGGAATCAAAAAGTGTGAATGTGTGCAAGTGTGATTTTTTAGAATTATGTTAGAATTATATTTTATTTTATGTATGGTTATTGAATTTCTGTACATACGAGCCCCAAGGGCTTCCGATTGCCGACGCGCCGTGCCAACCGATTACACAACAGTAAATCAATGTTAGATTCGCGCTTCTAGTCTCTTTGCCACGATAAACTGTCCCAGTATTTGATACACAAAGCCTAGGACAACAAACAGCCGACATATTCGTTCAAGGATTGAATAAGCGGAACACACGAGAACAAGCAGACCTAACTTAAGATAGGCTAACATAATGAATACTTGAATATATCTATTATAAACGTAAAAGTGTTCTATATTAAGAAATATACTTAGAAATATATTTCATGTATAAATATATTTCTTAATATTAAAAGATTTGTAAATGTTCAAAAAGGAAGGTTACAATATTCTGAGACTAACAAAAAATTCTGTTAACATTGGAATCACAGATTTTGAAACTGTGATTTCTCTGTCCATTTGAGTTAACAAATTTTATAATTCGATATACTATGAGATAGGACGCCAATACTGATAAGACATATCACACAATACTGACAATATAATGAATAAAAGACCTCGGAGCCTAAGATTACACCGTAATATGCGAATTTTATATTATTGATATATAAATATAGTTACTCGTTTATTCATTGAAAAGGATCACATTTATGTCAAAACGTTTGAATCTATTTAATTGATTTTTTAAATATGATCATATTAAAAAATAAACAGTGATCGTCAACCAGCTAAGCTATGAAAGCTTTGATTTTATTGTATCGAATTTTATTCATCACACTAATAACATATTGTAATTATAATTTTAATATTAAAATATATTTCTTATACTTGTAAATAAATTATTATAGAATTACAAACAAATGCTTAAAAGAGATAGATATGAAAAAATAAAAATGTATTAAATAATTAATAAATATTATGATAACACACACAAGTAATAAGAACAAAGAAAGCAATATCACTAAACATACAAAAAAAGACATATTTCGTTGGTAATATTCTTGCACAATCATTGCTATATGTGTGTGTGTGTGTGTGTGTGTGTGTGTGTCTCTGTTAAAAAACATTTTCACTTCGCAGACAGTGCTTTGCCTAACCATCATCGCTCTTAATGACTGTCGCGTCTGCAAAAATGAATGTATGCCAAGGGATATATGCATGAAAAAGCTCCCTTTTCGAAGCCTTCAATCGATTTCGTGTGCCTTGCCCGCAGATCTGTTGTCATTTCTTTCAATAACTGATTTTTTTCTCTTTATTGCTATTTTTCTTTACTTATTACTTATTATTTCGATTTGAACACTGAAATGATCCTCAGAATCCATTATATGTCGACAGATTTTTTTTTAAAGTTTTATTATATTTCCTGTTTGTATTAGCTTCTTTGCTACTAAATAATAAAGTCAAAGTTTTAAATTCTATCTTTTAATACTAGCATTAAAATAATTATTCACTCATGTATTTTTATATCTCAATAAGAAGTATTTTTGCAATAGAACAAACGTATATATGTATAGATTTAACGACATCAATATAATTATAACTTTAACGTTAATTTTAAATGCATAATTTTGATCATCACTTTGCTCTGGCGTTTTATTTGTCATTATTTTTCGGTTCACCAGGAATATCTCGAGGATCTACGTTTTCTCAAACCGTAGGAGTCACCGTAACCGATTCCGCATGGTGTAACTTCAGAAGATTTAGGAGAGGTCGGGCTCTCATTTGGCAGCCAATTACAATGCCACCGGCAATAGCGACGAATCCAGCAACGGAACTGCGCTCCGGGTACGGTGGTCGAATTGGTACCAATAGCGGTGGAGGCGTGCGGTTTGGGACAACCTTGTAGCTCATCCATGCTTCACCCCCTCAAACCCTCAGTTTCCTTCTCTCGCACTATCTCTCATTGCCACTTGAGCTTCTCTCTTCGTGCTCAAGACTATGTGCTCCTCAAGGGTTTATGTCTGAGATACTCGAAAGATGTAATAGGTAGGTATTAGAACAATAGTAATATCAGCGTGATTGCATGCGTAATTGAAATACCATAAACCATTAGCCGAATCTCCGGTAAGCTTCAATATCGTAGGAATTATTGTATATATATATATATATATATATATAGATATCACTGATTCTTAATGTCATCCTGCAGTTTATCTCATTTATCTAAGAAGTTGATCTCTTTATGTCCTATCCGAGCGACGAGAGTCGCACGATCACGTCGCATTCATAATAGCGCTGTAAAATAAATTTGGGACGTCATAAAGAGAGCCATCCGTATAATACCTGCGGAACTGAAGATGTAGAGAGTGTGCTTTCATTATTCTATAGGAAATCAACAAATCACGAACGATTTGATGTCAAAATATCAATAATATTCTGAATAAGAAGCAGGAATTTGGATTAAAAAATAATGCAAGAAAATATGTTTCATTATAATGATGCTCTCTAAATTCTTTGGAATAAATCTTACTCCAAAGAGAGAAAATTGTGTTACTCTTGAAAAAGAGTGGCTCAATTTTTAGTCTTTAAGAATGAAATTTCACTTTTCAGAGTGAGATTCACTCTAAAAGTTTTAGAGAGTGTGTGTTTAATATCAATTTGTATCTTTCCATTTTTTTCATTTTTAAAAATTTATTGTAATTAATAAATTCAATGTTTATAATTCAAACGATCGTTTCTTTAGCATTATAACAATATAATTATCAGTGACAAAATCTGTCTGAAAGAGAGTGTCAGTTTCCTACAATAGATTGTAGCATGATTTCTCGATATTTCGTTGCAGCAATTATTATAACAAACGCAACATCATTTCTGCAGGGTAACGAGTAACTTTTAGAATCAAAGTTGAAGCGTTCCAATCTGTGATGCTCTCCAGATTCGTCATCCACCTTCCGTCCATCTCATCCGCTGAGTTGTCCGCCGTTCCACAAGATACCAAGAAAATTGTCTTTCCCTGGAAGTCCCTCTATTAAATTCTCGTGGTTCGACTGTGGACATCTCTCGGCGGATAAATGAGGTCGAGCACGTTGCCGTTCCGACTTCCTGTCGGCGATTCTCGAGATTCTTCTTTCTCGGCCAAATGGCTCCTTTCTCGTTTTATGACACTGGGGATTTTGACCAATCGCTATTGGCCTGAATGGCAGTAAGTGCTGAAAGTTATGAAGTAATCATAGTGTTTATTCGTTATTCTGTTCTCGATCTGTTACAGTCATTTATTGTAAGACTTGTTCAGATTCCAACTGAACATTGATTGACGCAATGTTATACCGGATTCAATAAAATAATTTTCAAGTATACTGTTAAATTTATAATATTAAATTATATCCAATTTGAATTATTTTCAATTATTTCTACAGGTGTCACTATTCCTATTGAATATGTCGATAATTTAATTAAAACAACAAATTTAAATTTAACTTTAACTTTAAAAAAATGTATTAAATTTAACTCAAATTTAGTTTATTATTAATTTAAATTGTTATTAAGCGTTTATGTTAATAGACGTTGTTTATTTTGAAGCTAATTGCAGAAATGAATTGATTTACATTTTGACACATGTGGAAGTTAAAAATAAAATAAATGTTATTTAACTCAAGAGATTGAGTTACCATTGTTCCCTCGATATTTATATTTTCACAATCGTGAAAGCTGTATTACGAGTTTTTTATATATTATATTAGAAAAAATTAAAATATCTACAAGAGTAAATACATAAGATAAGTAATTTATATTCCTTCATAGCTAATAATTAACAGTTACTTAAATAATAAGTAGTTATTCCCTACATGTATAATTTAGGACAGAAAATGTTTATTATGAAGCCAATAACAAACTTAATATTGTTTATATATTTCCCGTCATTGCGTAATAAATACCGTTGAGTGATACCGAGTACCGCATAATGTATAAGTTTTCAAGACATGGACGTAGTTGGAAGCTTTTACAACCTCAATGCTAAATGCATATGTTGAGTAAGAGCTCTGCTAATGGTCGTTATAATGCTTCTAAGTTATTGCTCTATAGGAAACTTGGTTGAGCTATAAAATTTTCTGCTCTGCCGTAACGCACAGCGTTATAGCGTTGTAATGCGCAAACAGAGCGTTATATTAGGTATTATACTTATTTTCTTAACTTCATGATTGAAGTAGGAATATCACGATAAGCAGCATATTCTACGAAATACGTGGTTTAACAAACCACTTTTATGTAAAATAGATACTCTTTTAATCTCTTTATTAGCATTAAATGTCTTTAGAGATTTTATGTATTATAATGTAAAATTAGTTGCTAATTTATTCTATTTTACCATTTTACACGCAAATCTATATATTCTACATTTTTAAAACTGCTACGCAGTTACTTCATGCTACAAAGGCAAATCAATATTCACGAACCTTTGCTAAAAAGCTTACGATGCGAAATCGAAATATCTACTGGAAGATCCATAACGCATACGTTTCATTTAAATTTTTTCACCGTTATATATTGCGTGTCTTTTCAGAATAAATCAATATTTAATCCGCTGACCGCTACGCGCTTTGCGCGTCCAAATTATTTTGTTGGCTTTAACGCGCCATGTGAAAATTGCGCGCGTGTAAAGCTCGTTATGCGGATGCCGCTATTTCCGCATCGTCATTCGGTATATTTGCCGCGCGAAACGCCATTTCGATTCTCCCCTGTAAAATTGTAATGCTTTGTCGTGGTCGACGAATTAAATAAATATTAGAGCGCGACGATATATGAAAATATTGAAAAAGCGATGAAATTGCATGAGCTTCGGAATTGAAGAGACATTACCTATGCTAAATACACGTATGGCGACTCGGAGGTAAAATCCATAAACGCGAATGCGGCAAATCGCAACGAGAGTACGCGAGAGTGGACGGGAAATATTTTTCACGCATGAGCAAACAATTCCATCGCTATACGGACGCATACGTCAGCAACAGCACACTTCGGCAGCGCGCGATTACAGATTACACATGCGGTAAGCATATTTCATCTCTGCCACGAGCCGGAACAAGCGGGATTTTTCTCAGTCGAGGACAGCCCCGCGAATCACGCGGTTGATACGGAAAGGTGCAATTATTTCGAATAGCGTCTCACTCTCTCAGGAAAGCGCGCGCATTATCAGCGCAAAAGCGCGGCACAAAGACCAGCTGAGACAAGAATCGTCGTAAATCACCTCACAACGCGGTTCGAACAAAACCAGCAATGCGTATTTCGCAGAACGAGTTGAGAGATAAGACATGAGAAACGCCGCGGAGTCTGGGAAAAAGAGAGCGAGAGATACCGCACGCGACAAAAGAGAGAGAAATGTTTCGCGTCTTTCAGCAACATCGGCGTCGTGCAAGTCGTAGATACGCAGCGAGGGAAATGTATGAGTAGGGAGTAAAGGGATGAAAAGGAGGTGCGAATCATAACCGATCCATGTCCTTTGTTTTCAGCGCTTTGTTTTTACGCGTTTCTCGTACTCGACCATTTGTTTGTTCCGCAACGGCTGCGTCCCTCGTTTGGGGCCGCAGAATTGGCTCGCTTTCTCTCTTTCAACCCCACTGTCTTTTGGGATGTTGACGAGCTGAATACCAAGGAGACGGCACGCTATGATGGTAGCATAGAAATAACGAATACGTGTGCTCGATGAATGCTTTTCTCGATGATGAAAGAAATGTCGGTCCCTTTAAAGCGTGAGGATTTGCGACAATGATGTCTGTGACTGCTCATCAAAATCTACTTCAATAAAAAGGGAAACTGGTAGAAATATTAAAAACGTTTGCGGAACTCCATTATGAAGAATTTATGAATTAGAAAATTGTTTTTGTTCCTTCTTCACGTAATCTTATTGAAATATGAAATATTAAAAAATTAGTCAAAATTATTATTTCATTCGTTTAAAAGAAGATTCGTTGAAAATAAATTGCGCACTTTAATTGCAAATTAATTATATTGTCATATATTATTTATATTATGTTACTATTAATTTATATATATATATATCTTTTTTTTTAATTTGTTTTATAATTTAATTTATTTTATAATTATGTTTATAAATGTATTAAAAAACAAAATTGGAAAATTACATCATTAGTAAATTTATCATTAGTAAATTTATTAATTGAATAAAATACAGATTTGATGACATAAAATGATCCATTTATATCGGAAAATAAATCTATCTGCATAATTTCGCGTAATTTTATTTTGTTGGATAACATTGAATATACATAATTGTTTTAATTGCATTGATATTATTAATGACGTTCGCAACACCGAAAAATGAATAATCAAAACATTCTATGATTTTCTTAATATATCCAAAACTGGCCTTTTCATTAATCTAAAATGCTTAATCAAATATTGGTAATTTAATTAATTCGTATTTAGTGCGTCTAGAAAAAAATCTCGTATGAGAATAAAAATACATATTACATTTTCTTTGATTCGAATAATGTAAATGACAAATGATTGCATATGTAGTGCCTTTATTATCTGAATTACAATATAATTTCCGTTTCTCAAAGGAATGATCGTTGCAACGTCAGGTAGAAATGCATTATAATCGCAGAACAGTGAAACATTAGATATTGCACATATGAATGACGTCCAGTGGTGTAACCATCGAGGAAAGCAGAATTATGACAACAGGAGATAGTTTATGGCTTTCATTGTAGGATCAAGTACTCTAACTTTACAGAATATACCAGAGAATAGAGAAATTTAATGCATTAATATTCTCTTTTGCAAGTCTGGTTATATAAAATTAAATCAGATAGCTAACAAAAGTCATCATACAAAATAAAGTGACACGTATATAATACTCAGATTTTATGACACTATGGATATATATAATTTTGTAGTGCATTATGCTAATATATAATATATAATATTCAATACAGAGCACATAGGCTTTGCAGATCTCAATAACATGCTTACGCTGCTGACGACCTCATGCATAACTGAATCACATTCCAACGAAACTATGCGCACAAAAGAGCTATGAAGTCTGCGTTATTCTTCGTGGAATCTTTATACTATCGTGGAGATATTTCCAATATATCGTCTGAGCTTTCCTTTCTTTCTCCCTTCCGCGATGTTCAATAGCGAGAGAAAGCCAAACTCTAGCTTTTTCGATCGTTTCTCCTCGAATTTCAAAAAAAAAAAGAAAAATAAGTGTCATCTACTTTTCCCGTGGATGGCTGAAACGAAAAATACAGGATAGAAGGTTGATATACTATTGGCAGTCGCTAGGATTGTCTGGACAGCGCGATAAAATAAAATAAAATAGATCTTATTGTTAGTTGTATTGAAATAGTGATGAGATTTATCGATTGTGTGTGTGTGTGTGTGTGTGTATGTGTGTGCGCGCGCGCGCGCGCGCGTGTGTGTGTGTGTGTGTGTGTGTGTGTGTGTGTGTGCGCGTGTGTGGGGAGGGAGAAATAACAAAAGATATATAACACTTATAAACAGAATTTTATCGAGTCAGTCAGTACTAATTTTTCATACATAAATATCACGTAATAGATTTTCTATAAAATTAAAAATGCAGATACAATATAATTACTTTAGATATAAATAATAATGGTAATAATAAAAAGAAAAAAAATCTTTCAATATTTATGTTGCAGAAAAAAAAGTCAGTCAATATTTTTTTGTACAATTTCAAATTTTTGGCATGGTCAATATCAGATTTCTGCCAATCAGTTTCACAAGAAAAATTTCGGACCAAATTGGTTTTTATATATTGGCATGGCACTATCAAAAATAGTTTCAATCTGCCACGTCATGAAACATCAACTTTTATCTGTTTTCACGGTACAGTGCAGCACTATATAAAATATTGTTTTTATGTTCTGCGTATTTGGTAATTAAAAAAAACATAAAAATATTTTTAATTTAAAATTATTGATATTGCAACTCATATGCGATATTACAACTTATTTTTTCGAGACTTTCTCTTATAAGAGTATATATATATATATATTGAATTATAAAATTACATAATACTAATTATGAAAAATATCCCTTTTAGGAATTTAATATTGAAAAATAATTACTGATTTTAAATGCTGTTGTTTAATGCTTTTAATACATCAAATAATAATAAAATAATTTTTAATATTAAATTGAATTCTGTGTATGAAACACAAACTGATTACTATCAATTACTTCATTTAAATGGAATTCTTTTTATTTTCAAGATAAAAAATGCTTAAAATATTGTAGAAATGAACAAAACAAGAGAGGCAGCATATCGTTTTTAAAAAATTCGATTCAAGCGAATGCAATAGAACTTCTTCGAATACATATACAGGCTTGCATGCGATTGTTCGTTTCATCTACAATTTCGGCCTTCATTTCAATCGTTCCCGTTTTTTCTTTCCGGTCCGATACGCCGGACCGAAATTTTAATTTAGCTTTTCCGTTACCGCCGCGAGTCTCGTGGCCGCCGGCCGTTATAGTAAATTGTCGTAAATTTATAGACACGCCCGTAGTCGCTCGGTTGGTCGCGGTACTATATAGCTCGTTTCATTATTAGTTGTCCGGATTTGTTCGCGTAACACGATCTGGCGGACAGCCAATTCTTTTTATTCTTAATTTCCGGACAACCAAAGTAACCGTCCGGCGCTCTCTACCTTTCCCAATCTTTCCCACTTTTCCCTTCTCAATTTTTCCTAGTAAGCGCTATCCCTTGTGTCCCGTAATGGAAATAAATTCAAGTCTCAAGCAACTCGTATTTAAGTTTATCAAGAGTTAAAAGTATCATCGAAAAAACGACCTATTCGAAACTGAATGTAATTTTTTTTTCATCGAGAATAGTGTCAAATTTGCAAAATATATTAAACAACAATTTATCTCGCGGTACCAGTTCTCGAATTCGAAATTATGTAAATGGTGAGACGGGGACATTATTTTCCAAGCGATCCAATATATTCATCAGAAAAGTGGGTCGCGAATTACACAGATTACGTAGTTTGCGATTACAACAGCCTCGGATTCATCGGAGTTGCCGATTACCTCCGGGGCACATTAAAACCTCGGAAGTTCGCATACGCCAGATTACGCGACTTCGATCGAGCCTCTTGTCTGCGCTTTGAACTCGCGCGATCAGCATGGCATTATACCCCGCAGGTTCCCTTTGCCACTATGAAATCTCTTCTTCCGGAACCTGTATTATTAACCTCGTTAAGCATAATTAATTATTGCACAGTATGAAATCATTATACGTACGTTCTGCAGAGAACATTTGGTTAATGGTTCAACAACCATGTATGTATGTACCACAGGTGGAAGTATGTATCGCAACTGTCTATCACTGCTTGACAAGACTGTACGCATAAATCTTTGTATAATATAATTATTCATGATGCACGATATGTATAATAACTGCAATTAGATTGTATCATTTCAACAACTTTATATGTGTATGAATTTTTATAACAGCTTTCAAGTTGCAATCTTTTGACGTAGACATCTATCTTAATTTACACATTATGGAAAAAAAGTTTTGTTGAAATGTTTAAAAATTTAGAAAAATAGATCTGAAGATAATTTGTTATACTGTTAAATTTATAATTATATCCACTTTGAAATATTTTTAATTATTTCCTATAAGTTGCCATTGCTTCTATTCAATATAAAAATTTAATTATCAAATTAAACAATTTTACTTAAGAAAATTTATAAAATTTAACTTAAATTTAGCTTGTTATTCATTAAATGCATATAATAAAATATGGATGTTTTTACGTTAAAAGTAACTATATGGATTGATTTACATTTTGACATATAAATGGAAAAGAACAAAATATTATTTGACACAAAAGATTGTATTACTATTATTGTTTTGACATCTAATAATGTAGACCATTAAAATAATTTTGTGGGACATTCATACATGATGACTAATGTTGCAAAACATTTTGATATTCTAGCAACCAGCTTGAATGTTTTACATAATTATTATATAATTTGATAATCTCTCTCTCTCTCTCTCTCTCTCTCTCTCTCTCTCTCTCTCTCTCCAACAAAATTATTAAAAAATGTGTATCTAGCCAATTATTTAGATATTTCAGCAAAACTCTTTCTGTGTACATATAAACATATAAAAAACATATTTGAAAACTGCAAATTAAATAATTGAAAAAATTAACCATTTTTCAAATTAATTACACGAAATTAATATATGTCGATATATGTATATGTTATATCTATAGTACTCATTAAAAATTTTTAATATTTGATATTATTTCAAACATATTTACCTATAGAGATATGTAAATATAATAAGCATCAACATGATGATAAAAATAACTACATATCTTTATAATGTCTTGAAATAGTCTTGAAAAATTCCTATCGTGCTGATGCCTTCCAAAGAGGTGATGATATTTTAACACTCAGGATATAGCTATATATTGAGAATATCCTTAAGATATCCTAATATATTCAAAACACCCTTTATGCGTTTGTGCGCGCGCGCGCGCGTGTATGTGTATGTGTATGTATGTGCGTGTATATACACAGTTGTATGCGATAGGTAAAGCTATCGATAATTCTCAACCATGCATTTGGGAAGAGGGAGATGGGGAGTCACACAAATGTGAAACAATGTTTGTAAACAACTCGAGAGCAAACTGTTGGCAGTCGCGTTTATGTGGCAAACCGGAAGCAAAGTGGTCTGCACCGACAACTGGTATATATCCGGTTTAAACCATCGTGCGGACGCCGATTTAAATTAACATCCTCTTTGAATTTGATACTATTTGTTTTGTGCGATGGACGTCGAAATGGGTGGCAATGCATTGACGATCGCTTAAAATCAGATTACATCTTCCGCATTCGGTAAATGACAGATATCACGATATTTATCTGACGATTGATGAAAAGAACCAGATTGAAAAATCCACCCAGTCGCGATATTCCCATATTTCATTTTATTTGGCAACATTCGACGTGAAATCTGATAAAATTTGTTCGACTAAAATAAAACAATAAAAATTCATGAAATTATTAAATATATAATAAAATAATATATATAATTTCATTCGTTTATATATATATGTGTGTGTGTGTGTGTGTGTGTGTGTGTGTGTGTGTGTGTGTGTGTGAGTGTATTTATTTATTTATTCTAGAACTTTGTAAAACTGCAACATAGATACATAATATAATAATATATAATATTATGATATGTTTAATAATATGTATCCATTTTGCAAC
>Ga0157363_1002457_pt1 | contig 16334 bp, 18 predicted proteins | sample AttsexASBM1_FD_111477 | JGI IMG/M metagenome (GOLD analysis project Ga0157363, IMG submission 111477) | Fungus gardens microbial communities from leaf cutter ant in Ribeirão Preto, State of São Paulo, Brazil - Atta sexdens ASBM1 | ecosystem: Host-associated > Fungi > Mycelium > Unclassified ... | reverse complement strand
TCTGAAATGATGAGGCAATGCGCTGCTGAACAGCAGCACTGCCTGCATGGATATGTGAAATGCGCGCGCTGGCATCCTGGCTTATCGCCGTCTCTTCACGATTGGCCTGACCTGATACGCAAGCGTTATAGACACGGGCCGCTTTTTCATAAGCCGTCACCTTGTCAACGCTATCGTTATACTGTGCCACCGACCCCGCTTTGACGGGAGGGGCCTGCGGCTCCGCTCCACATTTCGGCGCGCTCCACCCTGTATCCGCGTAAGCAGAGCCAGCCGGGCAAGCAATAAAAAGAGACAGGCCGCACAGGGCGACGACGGGACGAATCATGATGCTCCCTTTCGTGATCGAAGCAGTCGGCGCCCTACGCCTAGATCAAGGCGCAAATTTGGCGTAACGCCCGGTTGGCGCCCCAGAAACTTCATCATCCTGCATCACGATCACCCCACGCACGATGGTTACGATCGGCCAGCCTTTGACACGCTTGCCATCAAACGGGGTCCACCCTGCTGGTGACACGATCCAGTCATTCGTGATTTCCCGCTCGGCGTTCATGTCAACAAGCGTAAAGTCTGCATCGAAGCCAACTGCCATCCGTCCCTTGGTCTGCAGACCATAAACCCGCGCCGGACCAGCCGCCATCAGATCAACCAGACGCGCAAGCGACAGCCGTCCCGCATTCACGTGATCCAGCATGACTGGCACAATGGTCTGAACGCCCGTCAGGCCCGCAGGGCATTCTGGCCAGGGTTTGCGCTTGGCTTCCAGCGGGTGTGGTGCGTGATCCGAGGAGACAACATCCACACGGCCATCACGGATCGCCTTCCAGCTCGCATCGTAATGGTATGCGTCGCGGAGCGGAGGGTTCATGACCGCAAGGCCGCCGAGCTCTTCATAACAATCAGGAGCCACCTGCGAGAGATGATTGACCAACACTTCTACCGTTGAAACATCCCGGAACCCCGCCAGATATTCCAGTTCCTCTGCCGTTGAAACATGCAGAATATGCGCAGGCCTGCCCGTCCTGCGAGCGATGGACATGATCCTGCGTGTCCCCAGGAACGCACATTCGACATCGCGCCAGACACTATGCATTTCATATGGCTGACCCGTGTGGAACTGCGACTTGCGCTCCTGAAGGCGGTATTCGTCTTCAGAATGAAATGCGACGCGACGGTGCCCGGACCGCATGACCGCTTCGATCCCTGCATCGTCTTCAATCATCAGGTTACCGGTTGAAGAACCGGCAAAAACCTTGATCGCACAGACACCCGGTTCCTGTTCAAGCATAGCCAGATCAGGCGTGTTGTCGCGGGTTGCGCCGATATACATACCGACGTCCACATGCGCGACTTTTGCAATGTGCTCGCGCTTCCAGTTCAGCATGTCCTTGTTGGTGACAGCCGGTGAGGTGTTTGGCATGTCGAATACCGTCGTGACGCCACCGAGCGCGGCAGCACGCGTTCCGGTTTCCAGCGTTTCAACAGCCGCATTTCCCGGATCACGCAGATGGACATGACTGTCGATCAGGCCCGGCAGGACATGAAGACCTCTGGCGTCCACAACACGATCTGCCTCGTCATGAATGCCCACCGAGAGCGAAGCAATCCGACCGTTGCTTACTCCGATATCCGCATCCGCCTCTCCCCAAGGAAATACGCAGCGCCCGCCGCGGATAATCAGATCGTATTGCATTTTATTCTCGCTATTTTTCGTTGTCATGAAACGCGCTCAGGCAGCGCGGGACAGGGTATCGAAAACATCACCGTCTGCCGGAATGCCCTCGATGTGATGTCGGTGCCAAAGGGCATAGAACAGGAGCGTCCAACTCTGGCGCGCATGTCTCCTTTGAGCAGCACTCTCAAACAGCTTCTGGACCTTCTTCGCAGGCATAATCTCGCGAATACATGGCTGCTGGCTGACGAGAAGCCCAAGCTCCTTGCCCCGCCCTTCGATCCAGTTTCCTATCGGCACTGTGAAACCCTGCTTCGGGGCAAATGGGCGTGACTCCGGCAGGGCATCCTGCAGCCATCGACGTAAAATCCATTTACCGTAACCATCACGCAGCTTGAAGCGATCCGGCATGGACCAGACTGCCTTCGCCACCACAGGATCAAGCAGAGGTGTTCGCCCCTCTGCGGAATGCGCCATCAGGCAGCGGTCCAGTTTGATCAGCAGATCATTGGGCAGCCACTCGCAGACATCCAAAGCCTGTGCGGCCTGAAGACCGGAAAGGCCCTGTGCCATTTCCGTAGTGGCCATCCCATCGCGCCAGTGCCTCCCGCGCCCCGGAAGACGCCGACCAAACGTGCCGGAACGATAAGTGGATCGACCACCCTTCCACCACGGCTTCAGAGCACGCCGATAACGCCCGTAGCCTGCGAAAAGCTCGTCCCCGCCCTCCCCACTCAGAATGACGGTAACGTCCTTGCGCGCTTCACGGGCCAGAAACCATGTGGGGATGATGGCATAATCCGCCACAGGGTCATCCATACACGCCACAATGGCGGGAAGGTCGCACCAGACCATCTCTTCGGAGACTGTCAATACGTGGTGCTCAGCCCCCACGGATGCAGCCAGATGCGCTGCGGCTGCCGTCTCGTCCGCACTGCCCTGATCAAAGCGAGCGGTCCATGTTTTCGGGTGGTTCAACCCAAGTCGATGCACGGCCGCCAGAATAGCCGAGCTGTCTATGCCGCCGGAAAGAAACAGGCCAAGCGGCACATCCGACCGCAGATGCGCCCCCACACTGTCCATGAGCGCCGCATCCACACATGCAAGAGCCTGCGCGTCTGTCATGCTCTCGAAAAGCGTTAGAGAATCGCAAGCCTCGGAGAGGGCATGGCGTCGGTGCGTCGCCATGACGCGCCCATCTACGATCCGCAGTGATTCGCCGGGAAGCACACGTCGAATACCCGGGAAGATCGTCTTGCGGCCGGTTGTAAACTGAAGCTGCAACAGCTCGTCACGAGCGGCTGGGCGCACTGTTCTCGACCCAAACCCCGCAGCCAGCAGCGCCTGTGCTTCGGATGCGAAGGCGATCCCTTCATCATATTCGGCAACATAGAGCGGCTTGATACCAAACGGGTCACGCGAAAGCACCATTTCCTGCTGGCCCTGCCCACACTCCAGTGCAGCGATGGCATACATGCCCCGCAGCTCTTTTGTGTATCCCGAGCCATCACGAAGCCAGAGATACAGCGGCGGCTCGCAATCGCTGTGTGTTTTGAAGGTCGCGGAGGGAAATGTGCTGCGGATTTCCCGGTCGTTGTAGATTTCGCCGTTTGCGATCAGACCCGCATTCCCATGAAGAATTGGCTGCGCGCCCCCTTCAAGGTCTACGATGGAAAGACGCCTGTGCTGGAGGGCCGCACTCCCCTGCACGAAACGACCCGCACCGTCCGGGCCACGATGAGTAATGGCTTTGGCCAGACGATCCAGAATTTCAGGGTCTGGCGTTGTTCCCGGGCGCCCGAAAAGACCCGCAATACCGCACATCAGAGGCGCCCTCCGTCCAAAAACGCAGACCACCGCGCCATCACGACATCTTCGGAAAATTCACGCTCGAACCTTTCCCGACCGTTGCGCCTCAGGATCGACGCAAGCGCAGTATCCTCAAGAATGCTCCCGATCTGCTGGGCAAACGCAGAAGCATCCTCAACAGGAGCAAGAAGGCCATCCTGCGTGTTTTCCAGAATTTCCTGTGGGCCCTGAATTGCACTTCCCACTACTGGTACACCCGCAGACATAGCCTCGATCACGACATTACCCAGTGGCTCGATCCGTGATGGACACACCAGAACATCACAGGCTTTAAGCCAAGGGGCACTCTGCGCGATCCATCCCGGCATATGTACCTGTGAACTCACATTTTCAGAACGCGCCAATGCTTCCAGCGCCTCACGCTCAGGCCCCTCGCCCGCGATCACAAGGTGGACACCCGGAAGCTCAACCATCGCCCGGATCAGAACGTCGAAAGCCTTGTTTACGTGCAGGCGCCCAAGCGCAAGAACAAACGGGACATCAGGCGGCAAAAAAGATGGTCTCTCTGCTGCCACATCGGCAAAGTCAGTCGCAAAATTCGGGACATAATGCACCTTATCCGCGGGCCAACCCTGCTCTTTCATCCACTGGGCAAGCCCACGGGTATTACCGATCAGATGCTCACAGCGACGATAATTCGAAAGATCATAATACCCCCCCAGACGCCCGGCCGTCACCCATGCTCCCTTGGGCATCATGCGTGCCGCGCGGCTCATCCAGGCCACCGCGATATCAGGCTGAAACAGCTTGAGCGAGCGCCTAAGCATCGGAGTGGTCAGAACATCCAATGCTCCCCCGAAGCGGAATGTTTCAACATCCACACCCCGCTCGCGCAGACGCTGCTCGCGGTCTGGATTGCGGCGAATTAGCGCTTTAACGGCCCGTCCACTCTGGCTCTGACGGCTGGAAAGTCTTTCAAAAAATAGCTCGGCGCCTCCATGAGCGGAACCCGCTATGACATGGGCCACGCGCGCCGGACGCTGCATTGAGGCAGAGGAAGCGCCGCATTCCGGCTTGAAAAGACCTGTCATCCTTCCTCTATCGGGCATGGGACTGCTGCCTTCAAGTCATGCAACTTCGCCATGAAGGTTTTTGGCAATCACCGCCTTCGCTGCGTCCAGAACCACCTGCACACTCAGTCCATCAATTGACGCTTCTCCCTCAACGCCCGGTGCCGCGACAAAATGCGCACACACACCTGCAGGAGCATATTCAGAAGCTTTGGAAGGGCCAAAGAGCCCGAGTGTAGGCGTACCCGCTGCAGCAGCCAGATGCATAAGGCCGGAGTCATTCCCAACGAAAAGCGCACACCTCCCCAATAGTGCAGCCACTTCACCCAAGGTGCGATCTCCCCCCAGATCCACAGCCTCTGGCACTGCCTGCAGCACAGGCTCGGCGCGGAGCTTCTCAGTCTCGCCCGGCCCGTAAAGGACGATGACGCGAAAACCCTCTGCCTGCAGGGCGCGCGCCACCTCGACAAAGCGTTCTGCAGGCCAGATTTTTCCATCCCAGTTAGCCGTGGGACCGAGTGCACACCACTGGTGCTCGCTGGGAAGCAGAGCTTCAGCCGTCTCGCTCTGAACCCTAGAGGTCCAGACGCGCGGCATCGGAGCAGGTATGTACCCCAGAGCAGAACCAAGCTGCTCAACCCGACGCCCTGGCCTGCGACCACCACGGACAATCACACGGTGCTTTGTTCGCAATCCATAACTCAGCAATGACCCACGCAGGTCGACCACCATAAACCAGCGACGGCGGACACATTCGCGCCACAGATCCAGCCAGTGACGATCATGGCGCTTCTTTTCCATTACAATAATCCGCTCGCAGCGCGGATCAGCCGAGAAAAGACCTGCCGCCACGGGGCCGCATACGATCGTAAACATGGCGGAAGGAAAACGCTGTTGAAGCCTGTCGAGAACGCCCGTCGAAATAACGGCGTCGCCCAGCCTATTCGACGTAATAAAAAGAATACGCATTACGGCCGACGCCACACCGGGTCCTTGAGTGTGTCGACAAATTCCTCGTGAATCCTAAGTTCCTCAGCCGGTGGGAGCGCCATGGGACGCGGCGTACGGTTCGCCAGCGCTTCCAAGCCCCCATTGCGGCTGCGGTTACGGGCTGGTCCCGCCAGACCAAGGCCGCGCTGTCGCCCGCCCATCAGCTCGACATAAACCTCCGCCAGCAGGCGGCAATCCAGCAGCGCGTTATGGGTGCCACGCTGCGAAAGGTCTATTCCAAAGCGACGGCACAGCGCATCAAGACTCGCAGGCAGGCCAGGATATTTTTTCCTCGCCATTTCCACGGTATCAATTGCGCGACTTGCATAATCGAGCGGCTCTCGGCCTGCCTTCTGCAGTTCAGCATTCACGAACTTGAAATCGAAGCGCGCGTTATGCGCGATCATCGGGCTGTCCTTGATGAATTCCAGAAAGCCATCTGCGATCTCAGGGAATTTTGGCTTCCCTTCCAGATCCTCGATTGTAAATCCATGGACCCGCGTTGCTTCGGCCGGGATATCCCGTTCCGGGTGGATCAGCACATGATAGAATTCGCCGGTGGGTAGATCATCAATCAGCTCCAGAGCCGCAATCTCGATGATCCGGTCCCCCTCGTCCGGGTCAAATCCGGTGGTCTCCGTGTCGAACAGGATCGAGCGTTTCATGCACCCTCACGCAACTGGTTCAGCAAAGCGTGGACCTGCCGGGCAGCATATCCACGAGAAAGGCCGGTGCGTATCACGATGTCCGCCCGGCGTCTGCGCTCATGATCGGGCATCTGGCGTGCAAGCAGCTTTTCCGCCTGTTCAACGCTCATCTTCCCTACCCCCTGACCACGCTGCCGGATACGGGAGAGGCGCGTACTCCGAGGTGCCGTAGTAACAACAACCACATCGCATGCACGATCTTCACCGATCTCCATGAGCAGCGGAATATCCAACACGCAAAACGCCTCCCCCCGCGCACGGCAGGTGCGGAGGAAGCGCTGGCGTTCAGAACGCACAAGCGGATGCATGATCTGTTCAAGCACTCTGAGTCGCTCCGGCTGACCAATAACAGCTGCACGCAATGCTGCCCGGTTCAGGTTTCCGCCATGAACCGTTCCGGGAAACGCATTTTCAATTGCGGGCAACGCTTTGCCGTTTTTTTCCTGCAACGTCCGGACGGCAGCATCGGCGTCAAATACCGGCACACCTGCCTTGCGAAACAACGCAGCAACCGTACTTTTGCCTGCTGCCATTCCGCCTGTCAGGCCGATAATGCGCATCCGATCAGCGCAAACTATCCGCCAGAAGCTCGAACGTAGCGTCATCGGCCTGCGGATCATACCCGAACCACGCCCTGAAGCCCGCTCGCGCCTGATGGATCAACATTCCAAGACCATCCACCGTTGTCAGCCCACGCCTGCGTGCAGCGAGCAGCAATGGTGTTTCTCGTGGAGTATAAACAATATCAGTCACACACAGATTTGGCCCGGACTGTATGAGCGCTGCATCCCAGTCCATGTCCTGACGTCCATGCATCCCAAGTGAAGTGGCGTTCACGAGCAGCGAACAACCTGGCAGAAGCGAGGGCCAGTCAAACCATTCCACAGCCTCCCCTTCTCCAAGAGCGGAAATCATGGCTTCCGCACGCTCCATTGTCCGGTTCGCGATGATGACCTCACACCCGCGATCAAGCAGCGCCGCAACGACTGCACGCGCAGCACCACCAGCACCCAGCACCAGCGCACGCCCGGAAATCTGAACGCCATGCGCCGTCAGGTTGTCGCAAAAGCCAGTACCGTCCGTACAGTCTCCAATGATCTGGCCGTTTTCAAAGACAATCGTATTAACCGCCCCTGCACGCTTCGCCGTATCTGTCAGCTGGTCACAGGCGCGCATGGCTGCTTCCTTGTGCGGAATGGTCACGTTCACGCCCCTGAAACCTGCAGCACCAAGCCCGCGCAGCGCAGGCTCGAACAGTTCGGGCTTGGTCGGAAGCGGTACGTAGGCCCCATTAACTCCGTGCACCTTACACCAGTAATTATGCATCATCGGAGAGCGTGAATGTTCAACCGGCCAGCCCATGACACCAGCCAGCTTCGTCTTTCCGTCAATCACGATTCAATTCTTTCCCACACCTGCGGCAAAAGACGCGCGAGGCGTTCAGCCCACGCTTTCTGAGCGTCCTGCCTCGCAATCAGATCCTGACGGATCTCCACTTCCAGATAAGGAAGCGCGTTACCTTCAGCATGACGCGGCACGGTATAGTCGGAGGTAGCCGTAAGAACATAGGGCTCGTTGTCCCCCACGCAGAGATCTCCCTCCTGATTCAACAGATCGAGCATAATCCGAGCAGTTTTTGTGTCCTTATGATGAAGAATCCCGACATGCCAGGGACGCTTCTTTCCATCCATTTCCGGCGTAAAACTATGAAGTGAGACCAGCAGGGTTGGTCTCGTCGCCCGCTCCTTCAGAATGCCGGAAATCGCATCATGATAAGGGTGTAGGATTTCCAGCTCCCGCCTCAGACGACAGCTTTCTTCCGCAGCGCGGTTCACTGGTACGGGCGTATAATCGCTAACATGTGGAATGGACGTTGGGTGACCGGGGGCTCGGTTGCAGTCAATTACCAGGCGTGAATATGCCTGCTCCACGAGCGCACAACCGAGGCTGTCCCTCAGAAAACGACCGACACCCAGAATCCCGATATCATATGCGATATGCCGCTCCCAATCGTGATCGGGCACACCCATATCTCCGAATATCGTGGGCACGGCACGACCGGCATGATCGCTTACGAGAACAAATGGAGAGGGCCTGCCCTCAGGAAAGAGTATGACCGGCGCCGGATCTGCGGCGCCGAGCAAAGAGACAGTCATCAGAAGCTTCCGTTATCCGGCCAGAGCCTCGAGAGTATGCCGGACGCCATCTGCAGACCAGTCCAGATTACCAATGGATTCCGCAACGACCTGCCCCTTTGCATTCAGCAGCAGAGAACGCGGCACACCATGCAGGGACATCGAATCTCCTGTTTGCGTGGTGACTTCTTCAGGATTCGTCTGCTTCAAAGAAGCCATCATGGCTGTGTTATCCGCAGTTTCCATCATGACAGACGACATCGGATCGACAAACAGAGGCAGCGTGTCGATGCCATGTGCGTTATAAAATGCACGGACCTTCGCAACCGTGCTGCCGCGAACAGCAACCGTGACAATCTGCGGCCCGGCCTGCCCAAGAGCCTTCGCTGTCTCATTTACCGATGGCAGTTCCTTAATGCAGGGCGGGCACCATGTTGCCCAGAAATGCAACACGAAAGGCTTTCCGTAAAACCGTGACAAAGGAACATCATTTCCCTGTTCGTCTTTGACTGAAAGCGGCGGCAGTGACTTAGGGGCGGACAACACACCAAAGGAGTGAGGCGCAAAAGGTGTGCCCTCTGCAACGACTTCCGGCGTAGCCGCACGCGCAATGCCACCCGCAACGAAGAGACCTGCAGCACCGCTGAGAACATGGCGACGTGAAAGAGAAAAAGACATTTCCTGAAAGCCCTGCTGCTGATTGAAATTCAATGATATGTAGAGTTTAAAAAATCAGTTTCCCGCACTCGCTAGAATGGCCTGATACTGAGCCATCGCGTCCGGCGCTGCCCAATCAATCCCACCTTCAGAAGTTGCCCGAACCAGACCTTTGGCATCGATCAGAAATGTGACCGGGATCGCAAATTGCGGGGTACCCAGCCATTCCTTGAATTTGTGCTTGTCGATGGTCCAAGCGGGAAGATGAGACAGCCCGGCTTTCTTGAGAAAGGCGTCCACTTTTTCAGGCGTACCACTATCTACAGCAACAGGGATGATCGCAGGACTTTCGAGCTTCGCATAAAAGGCATCAAGCTGCGGGAGTTCGCGCTTGCACGGCCCGCACCATGTCGCCCACACATGAAGCAGGAACGGCTTTCCACGCTGCGCTGTCAGACTTCCAGTGTTACCATCTGGCCCGCTCAACTGCAGATCAACAGGCGACAGGCGAGGCTTCCCCGCTTTCAGCGTCTGGAGCTTTGCAACATCCTCCGCTTGAGCGGAATTGCACAGGAAACCGCCCGCGGTTAGGGTTACGGCTCCTAAGAGAAGGGTTCGACGGTCGATCTGCTTCTGACTCATAGTTATATGGCTAACATGAAAAACGTTCCTGTCGAGAAAGAAACAGAAGCTGCGGCAGCTTTTGAAGGCACCGCCGCAAACCCACAATGGGGCGGCCGTTTTGCTTCAGGCCCCGCCGCAATTATGAGCGAAATCAACGCGTCCATCGGTTTTGATCGCATTCTGTGGCGTCAGGATATCCGCGGCTCACTCGCGCACGCGGCCATGCTCCAGAAAGTCGGCCTGCTGACACAAACCGAAGAAAACGAAATCCGTCAGGGCCTTGGAGACATCGCAGGCGAGATTGCAGAAGGCCGTTTCGAATTCTCCATTGCCCTCGAAGACATTCACATGAACATCGAGGCGCGTCTTTCGGATCGCATCGGTGAAGCCGGAAAGCGCCTGCACACCGCGCGCTCGCGCAATGATCAGGTTGCCACGGATTTCCGCCTCTGGGTGCGCGATGCCATTGACGGCATTCAGGGCCAGACACAATCGCTCATGCGCACCCTCGCGAAACGCGCGCTTGAATTTTATTCCACGCCAATGCCTGGCTTCACACATCTTCAGGTCGCACAGCCCGTCACGTTTGGGCACCACCTGCTTGCGTATGTTGAGATGCTTGCACGTGACAGCGGCCGTCTCGCAGATGCACGCACACGCATGAACGAGTGCCCGCTCGGCTCGGCAGCACTAGCAGGAACGTCGTTCCCGATTGACCGCCGCATGACCGCAGGCGCTCTGGATTTCGACCGCCCAACAGCCAATTCGCTCGATGCAGTCTCAGACCGCGACTTTGCACTGGAATATTTGTCAGCGCTTTCCATTCAGGCAATGCACCTTTCCCGACTTGCGGAAGAAATCGTGCAATGGGCTTCTGCGCCCTTCGGGTTCGTGCGTCTCTCTGACGCATTTACGACCGGCTCCTCCATCATGCCGCAGAAACGCAATCCGGACGCCGCAGAACTGGTCCGTGCCAAGATCGGCCGGATCATGGGTAATCTGGTCGGCCTGCTGACGGTCATGAAAGGCCTTCCTCTCGCCTATGCGAAAGACACCCAGGAGGACAAAGAGCCTGTATTTGACGCCACGGAAGCCATGACACTTTGCCTGGCGGCCATGGACGGCATGATCCGTGACCTTCAGCCCAACGCAGACCGTATGCGCGAAGTGGCAGGCATGGGGTTCTCAACAGCCACCGATCTGGCAGACTGGCTGGTGCGCGAACTCCGTGTCCCCTTCCGCACCGCGCATCACGTCACCGGGCGACTGGTAGGCCTGGCCGAGGAAAAAGGATGCGATCTTTCTGATCTGTCTCTCGCAGAAATGCAGGCCGTAGAAAAAGATATCAATGCATCCGTCTTTGATGTTCTGACCGTAGAGGCATCTTTGGCTTCGCGCACCAGCGAAGGTGGCACAGCACCAGCAAACGTCCGTCAACAGGCAGAAAGCTGGCTTGCTCGCCTTGGAGAGTCTGCATGAAAAATATTCTTCTGGTAGGCGCAATGGCGCTCGCCTTGGCTGCATGCGGAAAAAAGGGCTCTCCGCACCCGCCCGGCCCGACAGAGGACATCACCTATCCACAGACCTACCCGCCCGAATAATTGTTGTGAGGGAGCCTTTAGTGCTCCCTCATTCCCCAAGGGCCTTAAGCACAAGTGGATGGCGCAGGACCTCGTCGGCACTCCACCCATTTGTACGCAGATGCGAAACCCCTTCCGCATTCTCCCGCTTTGAGAGCTTCTTGCCGTTCTCGTCCATGACGAGCGGATGATGGGCATAGTGAGGCTCTGGCCAGCCCATCAATTCCTGCAGAACGCGATGGACAGACGTCGCCTCATAAAGGTCCCTACCGCGCGTAACGCAAGTAATACCCTGTAGGGCATCATCGTGTGTAACACACAGATGATAGGATACACCGTTATCCCTTCGCCCCAGAACAATATCTCCGAACTCATGCGCACGCCCGGCGATGCGCCCCTGCCCGACCTCATGCCAGTCAGGGACCTCTTGCAATACGTCAAGCGCACGCGTCATGTTCAACCGCCATACAGGTGTTCTGCCCCGCCCTTCCGGCCATGCGCACCGACATCGTCCAGAATAAACAGTACTACCATCTGGCGCATCCAGCACTGAATCACGCTCAATATCTGAACGTGTGCAAAAACATGGATACAAAAGATTTCTTTCTTTCAGATTTTCCAGAACCTTTTGATACTCTGAAAAATGCTGTGACTGCTGACGAATACATTCGCTAGATTGAAATCCCAACCAGCCCATATCTGCATGCAGTGCGTCTATATGAGGCTGAATACATCGGGTGCCATCAATATCCTCGATACGAATCAGAAACTTTCCACCTGTACCCGCCATTTTCCGAGCATGAAGCCCCGAAACGACATGCCCCAGGTGAAGCAACCCGGTTGGGCTGGGAGCGAAACGTGTTCTCCTTTTTCTTGTCATAACACCATCATTATCGGCTGCTTGCTAAAGGTCAAGTTTACTGGAATAGTCTCGTTGAAGAAGCCGACGACGCATGTTCCCAGGCGTTTCTACAGTTACTTTTGCTGACGCTGGTTCCCCGCATGTGTCGTCCTTTGAAGAAAGGATGCGTGTGGTGTCGGTTGGTTCCCAGCATTTCCCGGCTCTGGTGCTGAATGCAGATTTTCGGCCTTTGTCTTATTTTCCACTGTCGCTCTGGTCGTGGCAGGAAGCGATGAAGGCTGTTTTTCTTGAACGTGTGTCGGTCATCTCCGAATACGATAATTTTGTTCACTCCCCGAGCCAAACCTTTCGCCTTCCGAGCGTCATTGCCCTCAAAGACTATATTCCCACGGCGCGGAAACCTGCATTCACCCGCTTCAACGTATTCCTGCGGGATAACTTTTCATGCCAGTACTGCCACGACAGACTGCCCACACACGAACTGACTTTTGATCATGTCATTCCCCGTGCTCGAGGCGGGAAAACGACGTGGGAAAACGTGGTGACAGCATGCAGTCCCTGCAATCTCCTAAAGGGCTCCAAGTTACCGTCCGAACTTGGCATGCACCCTCACAGACGGCCCGTGCAGCCAAGTAGCAGGCGCCTTCAGGAAAACGGCCGGACTTTCCCTCCAAATTATCTACACGAAAGCTGGCGCGATTATTTTTACTGGAATACCGAACTGGAAACCTGACCGTGGCGTTAGCTGGGCTCTCCATCTAGGGAACCAGAACCATGCGTAAGAGAACATCCACACTGTTCCTGTCCACGGTCTTCACAGCCGGCCTCATGAGCACCTCAGCTTTCGCTGATACAGTCCATTTGCAGGGGAAGTTTCAGCCCGAGCATGGAGCAGATAGTCCGATCACGGGCCAGGTCTCCGCAGAGCTCGACACGACAGAGCGCACGCTTTCCTTCCATCTCGATAATGACCATCTGAGCGGCCCGATCACCGCAGCGCATCTTCATGGCCCGGCGACACCCGACAAGGAAGCAGGCGTTCTTGTGCCAATTCTCAAGCCTTACGGCATAGAAATGCATGGTCTTCTTCACCTTTCCGCCGAACAGGTCAGCGAAGTGAAAAGCGGAAAAACATACATTAACCTCCACACCGCCAAATATCCTGCAGGCGAGGCACGGGCCCAGTTGACGACAAACTGACTAAAAACCGCTGTCATCTAACTAAAGAAAAAGCCTGCATCCGGGTGGATGCAGGCTTTTGAAATCAGATCAGAAACGATTTCCCGAACGCGGAATCATTCCCACTCGATCGTGCCCGGAGGCTTGGACGTAATATCGTAGGTTACGCGATTGACGCCGCGCACTTCATTGACAATACGGCCCGCAACCCGATTAAGGAACGCGAAGTCGAACGGATAGACTTCCGCCGTCATGCCATCCGTGCTGGTCACTGCACGCAGAGCACATGCCTGATCGTAGGTACGGCTGTCTCCCATAACGCCCACCGTGCGCACTGGAAGCAGAACCGCAAATGCCTGCCAGATTGCATCATAAAGGCCAGCACGCCGGATCTCTTCGAGGTAGATCGTGTCAACCTTCCGCAACAGATCCAGCTTCTCACGTGTGATGTCACCCGGAATACGAATCGCAAGCCCCGGGCCCGGGAAGGGATGGCGGCCAACGATATGCTCGGGGATACCAAGCTCACGGCCAAGCTCACGGACCTCATCCTTGAACAGCTCACGAAGCGGCTCGACGAGCTTCATGTTCATACGGTCAGGCAGGCCGCCAACGTTATGGTGCGACTTGATAGTTACGGACGGCCCGCCGGAGAAACTCACGCTCTCAATAACATCCGGGTACAGCGTACCCTGAGCCAGGAACTGTGCACCACCAAGCTTTGCAGCTTCCTGTTCAAAGACTTCGATAAACAGGCGGCCGATCGTCTTGCGCTTGATCTCGGGGTCCTTGACGCCAGCAAGAGCGTCGAGGAACAGATCCGATGCATCGCGATGAACCAGACGTATATTGAATCGGCCACGGAATGTGGACACGACTTCTTCCGCTTCCCCCGCACGCAGGATACCTGGATCGACGAAAATGCAGGTAAGCTGGTCGCCAATTGCGTCATGGATCAGCTTGGCAGCAACAGAACTGTCAACGCCGCCTGACAGCCCACAGATCACACGACCCGTACCAACCTGCTGACGGATGCGGGCAATTTCGAGATCCCGGAAACCGGCCATCGTCCACTTGCCATCACAACCCGCAACGCCGTGAGTGAAATTGCGGATCAGTGCAGCACCGTGCGGTGTGTGGACCACTTCGGGGTGGAACTGCACGCCGTAGAGACGTCGGCCCTCATCCGCGATGATTGCGAAAGGTGCGCCTTCCGAATGAGCTACCGCCCGGAAGCCGGGCGGCAGTTTCGTCACGCGATCGCCATGGCTCATCCAGACCTGCTCACGGTGACCGCGTGCCCAGACGCCCCGGAACAGGGAGCAGTCTTCTGCGATCTCGATATGAGCGCGTCCAAACTCGCGATGCTCGTGCGTTTCAACAAGGCCGCCAAGCTTCTGGCACATGGCCTGCTGGCCGTAGCAGATTCCCAGCACGGGAAGGTTCAACGCGAACACAACATCCGGAATCGGGGGTGCATTCTCATCATGAACGCTGGCCGGGCTACCGGAGAGGATAATGCCACGCGCCTTGAAGGCACGGATTTTCTCTTCAGTCGCCGTAAACGGCCAGATTTCACAATACACACCACTTTCGCGCACACGACGTGCGATGAGCTGTGTGACCTGACTGCCGAAATCCAGAATAAGGATGCGGTCTTCGTGTAGTGTTTCGTCCAGTTTCTCGACGGTGCTGGCGTCTTGCTGCGTCAACGTCTTGGCCTCGCGTTCCGGTTCATGGTGCCTTTTGTGGCTCTCCTATAAGGTAGTGCATCGTCTGCGTCATCCATTCTCCATCACAGGACAGGGACAACATGCGCCCGATTGCACTTTTTGCCTTTTCAATGACCGCTTTTCTCTCTGCCTGCGCCACCCAGGACCCAGGGCAGGACCCGACAGGCACATGGGTTGGAAGCCTGATCGCCGATCAGGGTACCTGCCCCACGTCCCTGACATCCACTCTCAGGATTCGCGGTAACGAAATCATGTTTACCCCCGGAGACAGCTCGAAGGTCCTTCGCGGAACCTATGTCCATGGCTCGAACCATTATCATGCCGAGCTTATCGAGCAGGATATGAACCACCATGCGACGCCGCTTGTCTTTAACGGATATCCGGTCGGGCAAGCCATCGGCGGCATTTATGGTTCGAATGCGTGCAGGGCACACATCACGATGACGCGTCGGTAAAAAAGATAAAAGAAAATGCATTGAGGGGGTTGCGGGGTCCGGAAAGAACTTCTAAAAGCCCCTCAACAAGCACCCGTAGCTCAACTGGATAGAGCACCAGACTACGAATCTGGGGGTTAGAGGTTCAAGTCCTTTCGGGTGCACCATCATCTCACAATAAAGCTGAGATGATTACAATGTGAATATGCACCCGTAGCTCAACTGGATAGAGCACCAGACTACGAATCTGGGGGTTAGAGGTTCAAGTCCTTTCGGGTGCACCACATTTCATTTTCCTAAAATTTAGTGCGCGACCTGTTCCAGGCAGCTATATACGTCGTCCCAGCGATATGGCTTGGAAAGAAATCTGCTATGTGATGGCAGCGCGCTTTTGTCGGCGATCATTGTACCCGATGTCAGCACAACACCCACCGGGGGCCAGCGCCCCTCGATTATCTGTGCCAAAGCAAGGCCATTTATTCTGCCGGGCATATTGATATCGGAAAATACCAGACGGATTTCGGGATTATGCTCCAGAATTTCCATCGCCTCATCTGCACTGCCAGCAAGACACGTGCCATACCCCGCTTCTCCCAGCATATCTGCAGCCAGAAAACGAAGAAGCGGCTGATCTTCAACCACCAGAACTATATTCGAAGGTTTGTTGGAAAGAACCCCAGCATGCCCGCCTTGCAAGCGTACAGCAGGTGAGTACTCCTTTCCGGTAATGGCACGCATCGAACATATCTCCAGAATTTGAAATTGCGGAGACACAGCAATGTCTCGTTCGCAACCAACGCTCAATTTATGAATATGTTCGAAAGCAGCTTGAATATTCTTTTGTCAGCAGAAGCCATATAGCGGAGGCGCTGGCTCTCTACT